>Ga0209403_10000290_pt1 | contig 79213 bp, 69 predicted proteins | sample ArcticOcean_MG_C_8_FD_187440 | JGI IMG/M metagenome (GOLD analysis project Ga0209403, IMG submission 187440) | Marine microbial communities from western Arctic Ocean - ArcticOcean_MG_CB11_86 (SPAdes) (version 2) | ecosystem: Environmental > Aquatic > Marine > Oceanic | place: Arctic Ocean...
GCGCATCGAGCACCACATCGAACGTGTCGCTTCCGGCGCTTTCCGCCACGACTGTCGAACCTGACGATTCGGTGACGGTGAATCCGGCCGTGTCATCGTCTGTGCAGGTGACCGCAACGTTCTGATCCGCTACTGCATCGAAAATGTCGTTCGAGCTGCCGTCATCGACAGCAAGCGAAATGGTCGTCGCATCATCGCGATCGAAATCGTCGTCGACGCCGGTGATCGTCACCGTCTGGCCCATGTCCCAATTGCCAGTGGTAAATGTAAGCGTCGCCTTGTTCACCGTGGCCTCGGCCACGGCTCCGCTGATGACAGTGAGTGCCACGTCGGATTCCGGCTGCGCATCGAGCACCACATCGAACGTGTCGGTCCCGCCATCTTCCGCCACGACTGTCGAACCTGACGATTCAGTGACAGTGAAGCCGGCCGTGTCATCGTCTGTGCAGGTCACTGCAACGTCCTGATCGGCTAATACATCGAAGACATCGTCCGAGCTGCCGTCATCGACCGCGAGCGTCACCGTCGTCGTGTCGTCACGATCGAAATTGTCGACGACGCCGGTGATCGTCACCGTCTGGCCCATGTCCCAATTGCCAGTGGTAAATGTAAGCGTCGACTTGTCCACCGTCGCATCGGCTTCGGCCAGGCTGGTGACAGTGAGTGCCACGTCGGATTCCGGCTGCGCATCGAGCACCACATCGAACGTGTCGGTCCCGGCGTTTTCCGCCACGACTGTTGCACCTGCTGATTCAGTAACCGTGAAGCCGGCCGTGTCATCGTCTGTGCAGGTGACTGCAACGTTTTGATCCGCTAATGCGTCGAAGACATCGTCCGAACTGCCGTCATCCACAGCGAGCGTCACCGACGTCGTGTCGTCACGATCAAAATCGTCATCGACACCGGTGACCGTCACCGTCTGGCCCGTGTCCCAGTTGCCGGTGGTAAACGTAAGCGTCGCCTTGTCCGCCGTCGCATCGACTTCGGAATTACTGGTGACAGTGAGTACCACGTCCGACTCCGGCTGCGCATCAAGCACCACATCGAACGTGTCGGCCCCACCATTCTCAGCTACCACTGTCGCCCCTGACGATTCGGTGACCGTGAAACCGGCCGTGTCATCGTCCGTGCAGGCAACCGCAACATCCTGGTCGGCCAATGCATCGAAGGCATCGTCCGAGCTGCCGTCATCGACAGCGAGCGTCACGGTCGTCGCATCATCTCGATCGAAATCATCGTTGACACCGGTCACCGTCACCGTCTGGCCCGTGTCCCAGTCCCCGGCGGTGAACGTAAGCGTCGCCTTGTCCACCATCGCATCGGCTTCGGCCTGACTGGTCACGGTAAGTACCACGTCTGAGCCCGGTTCGACATCGAGCACCACCTCGAACGTGTCGGTCCCGCCGTTCTCAGCCACCACTGTCGAGCCTGACGATTCGGCGAGCGTGAATCCGACCGTGTCATTATCGATAATTGTGACTGTGTGCGTGGTAGTTGCCCCCTGGTCGGCATTGGTCGGCGCTCCCATATCAACGACCACCGTTTCGCTTGACTCAGTGTCGCCGTCGTCAACCACAGTTACCGCGATGTCCTGACTCGACTGTCCGGCGGCGATATTGATTGGCGAGTCGGTTATCGTATAGTCGTTGGTGACGGTTGCGGTTGCGGCGACATTCACCGCAAACGGCACACTTACATTCCTACCGGATACAGCGCTCAACTGTGCCGTGATCGTCAAACCGCCGGCAGACTCACTGACCTCTTGCGAGGCAGCAGTGAAGGCGACCGTCGGCGTGGCATCGTCGTCATTGATCGTCAGCGTATGGGTGACGGTTGTACCCTGCGATGCATTGACGGGTGTTCCCATATTGACAATGACCATTTCATCAGCTTCGTCCAGGACGTCGTCATTGGGATTGATGGTGATAGTCGCGGACGTGTTGCCGGCAGCAATCGTCAACGGCGAGGCGGTCGCGACGGTGTAGTCGTCGGGATCGACTGCCGTGCTGCCACCGGCGATTGAAAACGGCACTGACACGGACTGTGAAGTGGTGCGATCCAGCGTGGCCGTAACGGTTACAGATACAGTGGTTTCATCTGTGCTTTGTCCTGCGGCGGTGAAGTCCACGACAGGCAGGCCGATATCGAGATCTTTGGCAGCACCGAGAGATCCGGCCGCGCCCGGGGCAGCCAGTGTGAGGACGGCGGTGTTGCCGGCGGAGTCCCGGATCGTGCCACTGTTGAATGCCAATGCGGCGGTACTGATGTAATCGAGATCGGTGTTGACATCGCCGGTGCCGACCGTGTAGTCGAACGTCAGCGTACTGCCGGAAGAAGCGCCGGTGTAATCGACAACAGCATCCATACCGCCGGTTTCCAAGGTGAGCTGCGGTGTGCCGCTCACAATGACATCCTCGCTGAAAACGACTTCGACCGAAATCACTTCACCGGGGCCATACGCCCCGTTCGCCTTGTCGGCGGAGACACTGTCTACCGTCGGTGCAACAGCATCGATTGTCATTGTACCGCCATTCACCGGCAAACCTGTCTCGGCCAGGGTTTTCGACGAGTCCATGCCACTGACCACCATGTTCGACAATTGGGCCAGAAAGGTGTCATCGTCACTTTCACTGCCATTGAAGGTATAGCTGATGAGAAAATCATGAGCCGCGCCGGCAGGAATCGTATAGGCCGACCGAAAGGTGATCGAGCCGGCAAACGTACCGGCACCGATTTCGGTGTCGTCGGGATCTACCTGACCGTTCCCATCATCATCGTAATTAAGCTTTACCTCCGTGACATTGCCGGACGAACCGGTACCGACATTCGTGATCTCCCACTCACGCACCCGGAGATCCTCCTCGGCGCCGGCGGCAATCGTGAACTGGTTCATAATGACATTGCTCTGACCGATCCAGAGCCCGCTGTCGGCTGGATTTTCGGTGCCGGCGGCAGCGGCCGCCGAACCTTCATCGTAGACCTCAAGATAACCAAAAATAAGATAGCGCTCAGTCGGATGGGCGGAATTGCGTAGGACCAAGGCCCGGCTGCCAAAATTCGCGTCGGCATCAACGGACAGGTCCCAGATGATCGTCTCGCCACTGAAGTTTGGCGCACCGTTAGCTTCGTCCTTGAAATTGCTGATCTCCAAGCCACCGCCAAGGATCGAGAGCTCGTCCAACGTGCCGACACTCGGCATGTTTGCACCAATGAGGCCCACCGTTTCGGCCTGACCGCGCTTAAGCCGGATCCCCTGTGTGCGTGCCAACGTGGTCGAGTCGTTCTTGAAGTTACTGAACCGGCAAGTCATCGATGAATTGCCGTCCGCGACCGTCAGGTTTTGGGACGTGGTCGTATTTGCACTGACCACCACACCGGCGGCATCGTCCGAGGCGGTCGTGATGAAATCTGTGGGCGCCCCATTGCTGAGAAAAAGACTGGAAAGGCTCTCCCAGGACTGGTGCAGGTTGTCATTTTCCGCACTGTTCAACGTTGGAAAGGCGCGCAGCGTATAGGTGCCTGGAGGAACACCTTCGATCTTGTATGTTCCGGAGTCGGATAATGAGGTCGTAATGAGCACGTCATTGCTGTCGAACAGCCCGATCTGCGCCATGTGCACGTTGCTGCTGTCACTGGTTTTGGTGATCGTGCCGCTGATCGTCCCGACCGTGGCCAAATAACCGTCGACCGGATAAATCAGACTGATTGCCAGTTTATCGTCCTCGGTCAAGGTACGGCCTCCGGTGTTGCACTGGCAGGTGCCGATCCAGGAACCGACATAGCTCATTTCGCTTTGCGCGTGCGGACTGTGCGCCACGCCGAGTGCATGCCCGACCTCGTGCAGCGCGGTCGCCTCGAGATCGGTAGCCGTGGACCCGTCGTTGCTGAAAGTTGCAGACGCTCGAAATGCGATGTCCGCATCGGAAACCTGCTTTGGCGTCGTCAGAAAGAAAGAAGTCGTCGCCAGTCCGGTGGCTCCGCCGAGATTGCCGCCCCATTGCGTATTGCCTACAGCATCCGTGAAACCAATCGTGAAATGCTCGTTCGCACTTTCAACCGGGGTGTCAACGGTGACGTTGGTGCCGCGAGAGAAGGCAATCTCGGCATTCTCGACATCCTCCCAGGTCTGGAAGGCATTGATTATCGCGTAATTGGAATCCTCGTCGGGAATTGCGAAGGTGCCGGCCGTAATCAGCCGGAACACGAGCTTGTCGTCGTCGAAATACTCAGGGCCGGCGAACCCACCCTCGGAATCCCAAACCAGGCCGGGCTCCGAACCGTCCGGCAACCATTGGCTTTGCAGGAACGCCGCCACCCCACCGGCAAACAGCAGGCAGATGCAGCTGATTTGTAGTTTTCGCAACAATTTCATTTTCCCTGCCTATCCCGATCCAGTGTATGAGCCCGACAGATGCGTCGCAACAGCAGTGCCAGCGCCAGTGCCAAGCTGGCCATGGCAACGATCCCCCATAACCAGGAACGGGAATTCGACTCAACGGAATGCTCTCCCCTCACAACCGGTCCTTCCCCACTACTATTATTGCGTATTTCCGTTCGTTTTCCAAGTCCCAATGGGGTGTCGGCAGGTGGCGTCTCCGAAATTTCCTCGACAGGATTGGGCGACGCCTCATCGGCAGTCGCCTCATCGGCGCTGTCAACGCGATGATCTTCTGGTGCTATCGTCATGCGGCGGCGCAACTCATCGAGACTGATGGCTTCAAAATAGTTCAACACCGTCGCGGGTGGCGGTGCAATGAATGTGAAGCCATTAAACTCGCGCATCGCCAGCTCCCCATCTACCTTGAAGGCGCCCTGTTTAATCCCGTGGATCGTCCACCAGCGGTCGACCGGACGGTTGAGCGCCAGGAGCCAATTTTCACCAGCCTGCCACGGCGGCAAGGGCCCGGCAAAGGTTGCTAATCCGTCGTGTACGCCGCCCGGTTGCCGAACAGTAATTGTTTCGCCATCGACATCACCGTACCAGACCTCGAGCAGCGAGCAGTGGGCATCCGTATAGACGCGGCCGCCGAGGCGCACCGTTTCGATCCGTTCGACCCGCACCATGACGGCAGCATCCGTATCTGCCACGATCTGTTCCGGTGACAGATAAACGACGCGCACAGCGTACGGCGCCGGCACTTGAGCCGCGGCGAAAGTTGCCAGCCACATGACCGCTGCAACCAAAACCCATGCCAGGGCCCGTCTCGGTGGCACGGGGCATTCCTCTCCTTGAAATCGAAACCTAAAGTAAAAATCCATATATTCCTTGAGGAGCCAGTCAACTTGCGTGTCCACTACTCAACACCGAAACGAAGACGGGAACGCGCCGCGCAACGAATCCCGACCGTCATCCACGCATCTTCCAGGTATAGACATAACCATCAATGCTCATCTATAGATGCCTATCGAGTACTGAAATATGGTTATATAGCATGAATCCAGGCAAGCTGATAGGTCATTGATGCATAAAATATAGGCTATACCAAACAGCCGCGACAACGGTTCCACGGCAAGCACAGAAAAATTTTCCGTAAAAGCTGCAACCAATCTGCCGAAACATGCATCATAACTGGCAGAGCGTCACCTCGCTTATTCTGTACCTAAAACAATCGGGCCAATTCGGCTCATCGTAAAATTCGCAGAATCGAGGTGATCGCTCTTTTTTTTATCCTGCATGCAAATGAGAACCAAGACAAAAAGTACAGTCTTGTTGCGGAAACCGGCGGGATACACTGTGCGCCATAACCTTTGCCGTTTTTTTTCGCTCTTATGCAAGTTTGACGCTGCGCAGTCGCTCGGAACTTTCATGCAACCCACCGCGCCGGTTCCGCTGCAGCCAGATTTCCTCGTGCTGCATGATTATACGACAATGCTGTTCCAGCAGCGAGGCAGTTGAAGTGCGCTGCCGCACCGCCAGCGCCCGGAGCAGACCGAAGCGCGCCATGTCGATGGCATGGTTCAACTCTGCTGTAACAAGATCGGCATCCGGCGCGTGGCAGTAACAATCCGGCATGCGTTCTTCCAGGCCGTCCAGCCAACGCAGACCACGACGCAAGCCTGCGGCTGTAACACTGCCGGCGTCCGGCCTGTCGACATCGAACACCCAGTTGTTGATCATCGTCCTGTTAACCGCCGCCGTGCCCGGCACCTGGTCAATCGTGCGCCCTAGATCCAGCCAGAGTTCACCCAGGCCGCTGCTCGGGCAACCAAAGAAAGTCCGGTTGACCGCGATGACCGGATCCACATCGCGATTGCTCTTCAAGCACCAGCTATAGGCTGCCCCGGCAGTGAACCCGGCATAACTCACGGGGAGCGCCTGATGATGCCCGCCGTCGCCCCAATCCGTGATCAAAAATCCTGAGGCGCCGTGGCGGACGCCGGCATCCGCAGCATTCAGCAGGTTGTTCAGGCAATTCGTTGTCCGGCCGGTGATCGAATTCCACGACGACGTACCGGGAGCAACATAGAATTCCAGACCGGATCGGGCAAAGGCGCGGCACTCGCGATTGAGCGGATGGTCAGCCTCGTAGCCCCATGCGAGGGCAATCAGATCCTTTGGCAGTTCCGGAATCAATTGTGGTTCCCGCAGAATGATGTCACCCCAGAACATCATCCGGCTGCCCTTCTTCTTTGCCAGTCGGTAAACCTGTTTGAGGAAATCGAGGTAAACCCGCGTTCCCCCGCGTGCTTCAGCCTTCCGGCGGCTCCACCCCCTGCCGAGTTCCCAAGTTTCGTCGCAACCGGCGTTCAGCAGGCGGCTGGAGAAATTGGGCAACAGCTCATCGTACAGTTCGTGTAGGAACTGGAGGCTCTGCCGATGCGGCGCCAATGTGGTACCATGATCCTGAGGCGTGTATCCGGAGAAGCCGTCCGGGCATTCGGCCAGGTGTCGATAATCTTGATGCCGCAACCATCGACCGAAATGCCCGAATGAATTGAAGTTCGGCACCAGCTCAATAAAGCGTTCCGCGCAATACGCGTCCAGCTCGTTAATTTCCTCGTGGGTCATCGGCGAAGCATCGGCCCAGACAGTCTGGTGCGCCGCAAACGCGAAGGTGTGCTCCATGTACAACTGCAACTGATTGCAGCGCAGCCGTGCCAATCGGTCGATCAGCAGTTTGAGTGTCTCCATTGTCGGGATCTTGCAACGGCTGATATCGAGCATGACCCCCCGAACGCGATGATCCGGATGGTCGGCAATCTTCAGTCCCGGCAGCTTGCGACCGAACTGCTCGAGTAACTGCAGGCAGGCGGTCAGCCCGTAAAAGGCGCCAGCGTCATCTCCGGCAGCAACATGCACACCGGCGGCATCAACGGTTAGCTCGAATCCCTGCGCCGGGATCACCGATGAATGCGTGACAGCAATCAAAACGCCACCGTTGGAAGGCCTCGCCCGAGCCACTCGGATCTCCCGCTGCAAGGTCACGGCAGCTTCGGCAGCAAGCTCAACGGCCCGCGCCATGAGTGCGTGTGACCAATCCGGTTCACAGACAATCCAGTCGTGCCCCTCAAGATCATGGTTCTGGCGCCGCCGAGAGACAAGCCGGGGTGCGGGAAAAATATTTAGCATCATGTTTTGTACCGGAAAAAACGGGAATCTGCATCCCACAGCACCGGGATACGCGTTGGAGAATGGCTCAACGCGATTCTCCAACGTCAGGAGCGAAAGCACCCCTCGATCGACTGTACACCGATGTAGCGGCCATGCAATGCTGGCAGGATATATGGAATGACCGACGCAAAAACCGTTCTGCTTTTTCCACTTCCACTACTTGCCTCAGATCGGACACGCTATAACCTAGTGTGATGCGTATTCATCCACCTTACACTTCCGCTCGTGTCTGTCTGGTTCTGCTTGCCGCCGTAGTCGTCGGCTGTGGTGATCCACAGGTTCGTCGAGAAATCATCCAGACCCAGACGGTTTCACCGCACCGCAAGGCAATACGCTCCGGAGCCACCAGCAACGAACGATTCGGTCACGCGCTGACGCCCTCGGGTATGCCGCGTACGGATTCCTTCCTGCAGTGGCAAACCCCGGAGGGATGGAAGGCGGCACCAAGCTCGAACATGCGCCTGATCAACTTCCGTGTCGGCCCCCAGGGTGAGGCGGAATGTTACGTCACGATTTTGCCTGGAGCAGCCGGCGGCGTGGCAGCCAACGTCAATCGCTGGCGCGGACAACTGGGCCTTGAGCCCAGTTCTGAAAGCGACATTGCCAAGTTGCCGACTCTTTCATTGCTTGGGCAGGAGGCCGTTTTTGTCAGTCTCGACGGCACCTTCAGCGGCATGGGTGACACAGTACCGAAAAAGGACTATCGACTGTTCGGATTGATCGGGGAAAACCAGGGACATATGCAGTTCGTCAAGATGACAGGTCCGCGGAAGCTTCTCGAAGCCGAAGCGGAGAATTTCGCAATTTTCTGTGCCTCCATTGCACCGGCATCACCAAACAGCACCGGTGAAGAGAAAATAACCGCCGTGCGGACGGACCAGGAACTTGGCTGGAGCACACCCGCTTCCTGGCGCCCTGTCGATCATCCATCTACCATGCGTCTGGCTACTTTCGCCTGCGGCACGGTCCCGGATGTCGAGTGCTACGTAACTGTTCTCGATGGCGACGGCGGCGGTACGGCTGCGAACATCAACCGCTGGTGCCGGCAATTGGGAAAACCGCCTTTGACCGAGGACGAGCTCGCCGCCTTGCCGCGCTTGACCGTCCTCGGACAGCCGAGCCCGCTCGTAACTGTAAGCGGCGACTATCAGGGGATGGGCGGTGAAGCCCAGTCTGGTGCGTTGATGTCCGGAGTCGTGTGCGCATTACCGGGGCAAGTGCTTTTCGTCAAGATGATCGGCCCGCAAGCTGCTGCACGGGCGCAGGTCGACAACTTTGTTGCCTTTGCAGAATCCCTGCAAATGCGCCATTCCCATGAGTCAGAGTGATGCCGGAAGCTGAGCGACAATCGAACCCGTTCTTACGGATTTTTGCCTTTTTGGCATCCTACGGGGTTGCCGCGGTGATTCTCACATTACTGCTGATTCTGACATTTCTCGGGACACTCGAGCAAGTCGATCACGGACTGTTCGCCGTGCAGGAGCGGTACTTCAACTCCTTGTTTCTTGTGCACATTTTTTTCGGCATTCTGCCGGTACCTTTGCCCGGAGCTTACCTCCTGATGGTGCTGCTTTTTATCAATCTTGTATGCGGCGCCATCATCCGGTCGCCGAAAAGCTGGCGCCGACCGGGGATGCTGATCGCGCATTCTGGTATTCTTCTTTTGCTGCTCGGCGCTTTTGTCACCTATCGCTATTCGATCGGCGGCAATATGAGGTTATACGAGGGCGAGGCATCCAGCGAATTCGAAAGCTACACCGGCTGGGTCCTCGAAATTGTTATGGTCGATGCACCGGCGGGGGCGGATGCACTCATCATTCCCGAGTCCGACTTCGCAGACATGGCCCCCGGCGATACACGGACATTTCACTCAGACCGCCTGCCGTTCGAGCTGGCAATTTCCGGGTACGGAAAAAACACACGCGTCGAGCCGATGCTCGGCAGCCACAGCATGATTGGGGTCGACGGCTTTTACCTGATGACTCTGCCGCGTGACCCGGAGGAGGAACAAAACGTTGCCGGTGCTTATGTGACGGTCCTTGAGAAAGAGAGCGGCAAGCGGCACGAAGGCATTCTATGGCCTCTGGAATCGCATCCGTATACCGTTGAAGTCGATGGCGTCGACTGGGCGATCCTTCTGCGTCGCCCTCGCTGGACCGTACCGTTTACGATTGTGCTGGACAAGTTCACGATGGAGACACACCCGGGCACGAACATGGCGAAGGTCTTCCTCAGCGACGTAACCAAGCTCGAAGGCAAGTCGCAGGAGCAGATCAAAATCGAAATGAACGAGCCTTTGCGCTACAAGGGCTACACATTTTTCCAGGCCAGCTGGGGACCGCAGGAAGCGCGGCCCGGTGTTCGATTGTTTTCGGTTTTCGCCGTGGTACGCAATCCTGCCGACAAGTGGCCGTTGTACGCCTGCATCGTCATCACCGGCGGCCTGCTTATCCATTTCTCCCAGAAACTGTTGCTATATCTGCGACGCGAGCACCGGCGGCGGCCGGCATTATGAAAAGACTACAGACAATCTTCGTGTTCGCCTCAGCACTCCTTGTCGCGCTGCAAGTCTCAGCCGCAGACAGCTACACGGCGGACAACGCTCTACCCGCAGCGCCACAACCGTGGCCGGATGACGTCGTGGATCTGTGGAAAACGATCCCCATCCAGGACGGTGGCCGCCTCAAGCCACTCGACACATTTGCCGCTTTCAAGATGCTGAAGTTGCACGGCAAACGGACCATGCGCCTGACACATGCCGAGGCAACCATCAAGCTGAGCCCGATCGAATGGCTGCTCGACTGCCTGTTTCGAGCCGACACTGCGGTGACGTACCCGACCTTTACGGTGGATAATTCCAGCGTGATTGTCGCGATTGGTCTGGCGCCGCACAAGAAAAAGCGATCGCGATACTCGTATACGGAACTGCAGCCGAGTATCGAGCGGTTGTTCGAACTCGCCGGGCAATACAACGAGATCGGTGCACAGCAACGCAACGGCCTGCAAACCATGACCATCAATCTGGCCAGCAACGTCAACGACTTCGAGTTCCTGTTGCACTATTTCGATTTCGCGCGAATCCCGTTGGCCCTGTCGGCGACGGACCTCACCCCGAATGCCGATGGCCCGTTGATGACCACGGCCGCCCTGCAAATGCTGCCGGCACTGCGACAGATTTACCTCGAAGGACAGTCTCGCGAGCCCGGATCCACAAGCCCGGTGGTTGAAAGTCTGTCGCAGATTCTTCACTACGCAGACACCTCGATAGGGCTGGCCCTGCTCCCCCCCCCAGACACAGATCTCCTGGAATGGCAGACGCCCGGGCAGTTAATCCGCCAGGCCTTCCAAGGCCCGCTTCCGGCCAGCGAGTTCCAACTGCTCCAGGCACTCGCCGACCTGCCAAAAACGGTCGAAACCCCGGATCGATTCAAGGAGCAATTGCAGAAGTTTCACGGCCTTGTCACCGAACGCGCCGAGGCCAGGAGCGAGTACAGCAAAATCCGGCTCGAAGTGGCATTCTACAAAGGCAAGTACTTTTATTACAGCCTCTGCCTGTATGTCCTGAGCTTTCTGTCTATCGCTCTGTCCTGGCTCAGCTCAGCCGACAGCCGAAGCAGCCGGATACTGACACGGGCCGCGATTGTCCTGGTAGCCCTACCGCTCATCCTCCACATCACCGGTATCGTGCTGCGCTGTATTATCCGTAGCCGGCCACCGGTATCGACGCTCTACGAGACAATCCTTTTCATCGGCGCGATTGCAGTGTTTGCAGCATTGCTCATGGAATACATGAACCGGCAGCGTATAGCCCTGGCATTGGCATCGCTGCTTGGCATCGGCGGCATGTTCCTAGCCAATAAGTATGAGATTAAAGAAGCGGTCGACACGATGCCGAGCCTGGTGGCCGTGCTCGACACCAACTTCTGGCTGGCGACGCATGTCACAACCGTCACCATCGGATACGCCGCCGGGCTGTTGGCGGCTGCTATCGCCCACGTTTATGTGCTGGCAAAACTGTTCGGCTTAAAACGGCAAAAACCGGAGTTCTTCCAGAGTTTGACTCGCATGGTCTACGGTGTTGTGTGTTTCGGCCTGCTCTTTTCGTTCACCGGCACGGTGCTCGGCGGCATCTGGGCGAATGACAGCTGGGGCAGGTTCTGGGGCTGGGACCCCAAGGAGAACGGCGCGTTGATGATCGTCCTGTGGAATCTAATAATTCTGCACGCGCGCATGGGCGGCTACATTCGGGAATACGGTCTCCACACGTTTGCCGTATTCGGCGGCATGATCGTGGCGTTCTCCTGGTGGGGCGTCAACCTACTCGGTGTCGGGCTGCACTCGTACGGCTTTACCAGCGGCGTGTTTCAGGCACTGGTAATTTTCTGGTGTATCGAAGGCGGCATCATCCTGCTCGGGTTCTTTGCCTGGCTGCGTAGTCAATCCGTACCGATCGAAAGCGAGTAGCACCGATACAGGGAAAAGCAGCGGACCTGAAAAGCAGCACAGGCCGTCGGCACATCACGGCTAATCGTCCACAGACGATAGAGGCGGCACATGCAACCTGGCAACCACCGGGTCATGATCGCTGAGCTGGGTGGCGGTGGGAAACTCGCAGTTCATGTGGACGATGTCCACATCCGCAGCCTTGCCCAGGAGCGCCGAACTGACCAGCACATGGTCGAGAAGCTCGGCGTTGCCTTGATAGATATAGCTGTACCGGTCTTGCGCCGGCAGGCTGCCGGTCAGGTTTGTCAATTGCTCGCCGCACAGAACTTGCAGAGACTCGCTATAGGTGAAGTCATTGAGGTCGCCGAGCACGATGACATTGGCATCAGCCTGGTGCGTCAGTAACTCATGAACCATCCCGTTGATCAGACGCACCTGTTCCAAACGAATGCGTTCGCTCTCCAGCACTCGCGGTTGATGCCGACCAAAAGGAGGTGAATCACCGCGCTTCGATTTGAGGTGACAATTGAACAGGAACAGGCGTTGGCCATTGAACTCGAATTCCGCGACAAGCGGCTTGCGAGACTTGCGAAAGGCCTGTTCACGCGTCCCTACGAGACCGGGACTCACCGACAACCGCGGCCCCTCCAGGATCCCTGCCTGAGTCCCAGTCTGTGGTTGACCACGCGAGATCAGGCGGACGCGGTCCGTTCGATAGAGAAAAGCGCTTCGGATGTTGCCACCGGGCTGGCCGCCATCGCCCAGATCGGTCGGCGGGAGATCGCAGTACTCGTAGCGCAGCGGCAGCAACGCTGCGAGTAACCTCCGGGCGGTACGACGCGCCTCGACCACACCATCGTTAGTCGAGCCGCTGTCGTCCTGTATCTCCTGCAACGCCACGATGTCCGGTCCACCCAGATTCTCCGCGATTGCGCGGGCAACACTGTCGACACGGCTTCCGCCTGCTTTGAAGCGGGAGCCAGGATGCAGGTTCAGTACGTTAAAGGTGGCCACGGTCAGGTAGTCAGCCGTCCCTCGCAGTGTTGTTGTTTCCGCCTGCAGTTCGGGCAATCTGCCGGGCGGTACCGGATCGGTCACGATCAGGGTGAACGCGCCGCGGTCATAATTAAGTACGCCGATCAGCGGCGCCGTAAACAGATAACCGACACTTATCACCGGCAGCGGCTTCGATTGTCGCGAAAACTCAACCGCGAGCCGCTCCGGGTTGGCGTCGTCATCGCTGGCGACCAAGGCACCACGCCGATTAAGCCCCGACGCTTCGCTACCACCATCGCCGACAACCACAGTCTGGCGGCGCCAGATTCCACCGAGCGCAACGGCACTTTCGACCTGGATGCGCATGCCTTCGAGGCTCTCCCAGAAATCGATGCCGTCCTCTGCTGGATCAAACTGCCCGGCGACGGCCGTGTCATCGAGTTGTCCGTTGCTGTCGTTATCGACAACCCGGTGCGGCGGTACCCGGCCATGCCGGCCGATGACGATCGGTGCAGGCAAAACTACGGACTCGGTGACATACTCGATCCGATCGGCACTGATCGAGGTCACCGGCAAGCCGCCGGCATTATACCTGCTGATGATTTCCCGCACCGTGCCAGCGATACGTAACCGGTCGCCGACCCGCAACCGCTGGAGACTGGTCTCACGGCCCCCTCCGGCTGTAATAAAAACCGCTTCCGAAGTCAACAGACTGTCATCGGGCGTGATGCTCTGCAGCCAGACCCCGGCCCGAAACACGGCGGTCACGACTCCCGCGACGACGACAGGTTGGTGATTGAGCGGCGACACATGACCGGGCCCCTGGACCGTGTGAATAGCCGTCGTTGGTCTCAATTCCGAAATGGGTTGAACAGGCCTCCTTATCAAGGGCGCCATGCAGCCGGCGACTACAGCGACTGCAAGTAACGCACCCAGGCAGTTTTCAGATACACTTCGCATTGATATCGACTCGGCTATACGTTCAGTTCAAAAAAACAGGTGACGGAAAGGTATTGTATTCATCGGTCCAGCACAACGTCGTAACGCATCGATTTGTGAAAGCGGCACACTGTTGCGCTTGACATTACGCTGGGCCGGCACACCTTGCGGTTCGACAGGCCCCTGAACGCTCATCCGGACAAATACCATGATCTCTGCCAGCGACCTCAAACGCGGCATCGCCATCAGCATCAACGGCGAGCCATGCATTGTAGAAAACATCCAGGTCAAGACCCCGTCTGCCCGCGGCGGTGCAACGCTGTACAAGTTCCGGGCCCGCAGCATAGTTACCGGTACAAAAGTGGACCAAAGCGTCAAGGGCGACATCAACTATAAGGAAGTCATCTACGACAAAAAAGCGGTGCAGTTTATTTTTCGAGAACAGGGCAGCTACACCTTCATGGACCTCGAAGATTACAGCCAGTTCGAACTGGACACAGAAAGACTGTCGGAGGAGGCCAATTTCATGGTCGAGGACATGGAACTGACAGCCCTGGTCATCGACGGCGTCGTACGCGGGGTGATACTGCCCGACACGGTCAACCTGAAGATTGTCGAATGCGATCCCGCGGTGAAATCAGCATCGGCAACGGCACGCACCAAGAACGCCACGCTCCAAACCGGCTTCACTATACAGGTGCCGGAATATCTCGAAGCCGACGAACTTGTAAAAATTGACACGCGCGATGGTCGTTTTCTGTCGCGCGCCAACGATTGAGCCGTCATTAACCTGCAGCGATGCATCGCTGTTATTTGTCTGTTCGCGTTGATTGCCGGCTGCGCCCGCGACCGGGGAGAATCCTGTCAAGCTCTTCTTTGTTCCGTCGGTCGACGCCAAAGTAATTGCAAATCTCTCGAAGGAGCTCCAGGCATATCTCGAGGCGAATACCCCGTACAAATACGAAATTTCAACGCCACCGAGCTATGTCGCCGTGGTCGAATTTTTCGGAACCAGGCGAGCAGACGTAGCAGCCTTGAACTTCTTCGGCTACATCCCGTCTTACGAAAGAAAACAATGCCGAGGTACGGCTTGCGTTACTGCGATACGGCCGCGCTCCCAGTTTCGTCTCTTACGGGGCATTACGCACGGTGCACAATATCATCCGCTCGATGGAGGCTTTGATCTGGGCGATTATTGCTGTCGGTCTGGGTAGGGGGCGGGCCATTCGCCGGTAATAAAGGCGCTGATGATCCACTTCGTCGCCGCTCAGGCCAAGCAGTATTCGGAACTGGTCGAATGCTAGATGAGGGGCCGATCAAAGCGATCCAGGCTTACGGGTGCGACCGCGGTGCAGATAGTGCGCTTCGCAGTCGTACCGCCGATCGCCCTGCCCTACATTTCCTTTACCATCTACCGTTGGGACATCAACGTACGAATGGCAACTATTATCGGCCTTGTGGGCGGCGGTGGTAAAAGGCGAGATTCTCATCCAATACAAGGGACAGGCGAAGCGGCACGGGGTCGGCTGTATCATCGTCGTTATCGCCGTCGTCGTGTGGCTCATGGACACAGCGTCGGCGTACATTCGGGAGCGATAAAATAGCTGTGGGCAGGCGCAACGAGCAATAGCCGAAAAAAAACAGAAACCGCAGTTTGCTCGTGGCTTTACCTGCCGACCCGATCACCTGCCACCCGCACCAGCGCGGTGAGGCATTCACCGCAACCTGTTTACGGACCAAGGTATGCTCATCGTCAGTCCGCAACCAGCTCGTCCAAGGTCGGCAGAAACTTGTTGGCGACCAGTTCCATGTCGTCACGGTTCTTGCAGATGAGCCCAAGCGTGTCCCGGATGGTGTCGAGGTCGAGCTTGGACCGGTGCAGCGCGACGAGGGCCATGGCCCAGTCAATGGTCTCAGCAATACCCGGCGTCTTTTCCAGCTGCAGTTCACGCAGCCGATGCATGAAATGACAGATCTGATCGGCCAGTTTCTCGTCGATCCCCTGCACCTTGCCACGGACGATCGCCAGTTCTTTCTCAAACGAGGGATAGTCAATCCACAGATAAAGGCATCGGCGACGGACAGCATCGGAGAGTTCACGGGTGCGGTTGCTCGTGATCACAACCGACGGGATGTGGGTGGCAGTAACAGTGCCCATCTCAGGAACGGTGATCTGCCAGTCAGAGAGGATCTCGAGCAGGAAACTCTCGAACTCCTCGTCTGAGCGATCGAGTTCGTCGATCAGCAGAACGGGCGCCTTGTCGCAGGTGATCGCCTGGAGCAATGGCCGCTTGAGCAGGAAACTCTCGCCGAAAATGGTCGATTCCTTTTCCTCGACGGACCTGGAACTGTGTTCCTCGAGCTTGAGCTGCAGGAACTGCCGCTGATAGTTCCACTCATACAGGGCGGCATTAGCATCGAGACCTTCATAGCACTGCAACCGGATCAGATCCGTCTCCAGCGCCTTCGCCATGACTTTGGCAACCTCTGTCTTGCCCACACCGGTGGGCCCCTCGAGCAGCAACGGCTTCTGAAGCGCCATGGCCAGATAGGTGGACATGACGATATTTTTGTCGGTGATGTACCCCTGGCTCTCTAGCAGGGAACGGACATTTTCGAGGTCGACTTGCGGCATGATACTGCCGGCAAGCTAAGAGGCGGCTTTGACGGCTGCCGTCAAAGCCCGCTTGGCGTAGACTTTCGCCAGGTGCGCCCGGAACTCGGCAGAAGCAAACGTGTCGCTCATGCAGTCCTGCCCATTGCCGGCGCACTCAGCCGCCGCCACGATAGCAGCCTCGTCGCCACTGGTGCCCGTGATGGCGTCCTCGACGCCGGCGTCTCGGAAAGCAACACCAGATACACCGTTAAACGCGACCCTGACGTTGGCGCACTTGCCACCGTCCATAGTCACATTGGCGGCACACCCGACAACGGCATAGCCACTGGCGGGGTTGGGGAACTTCAGGTAGACCGAGCCGGTCCCGGGGGCGCGAGCAGGAATCCGCACTGCTGTGAGCAACTCATCCTCCTGCACGGCGGTCACGAAGATGTCGAGGAAGAAATCGGCGGCGGGCACGGTGCGGCTGCCATTGGGTCCCTGCACAACGATCTCGGCTTCATCGGCCAAGATCGCAGCGGGGTAATCGGCAGCAGGATCGGCATGGACGAGGGCACCGCCGATGGTGCCGCAATTGCGCACTTGCAAGTCACCGATGGCCGCTGCCGCGGCCGCTAGATTCGGAGCCTTCGCCTGGACGACATCGGAGGACGCTACGTCGTCATGGGTCGTCAGGGCGCCGATGACAATGGTGTCACCGTCCTCGCTGATGCCCTTGAGTTCATCGATACGTCCGATGTCGATCAGGGTCTCGGGGCGCGCCAAACGAAGCTTGAGCGTCGGGATCAGGCTGTGACCACCGGCTAAAATCTTAGCATCGCCGCCGCTTTCCGCCAATAGTGTGACGGCCTCGTCAACGCTGCTGGCACGCTGATAATCAAACGCTGCTGGTATCATTGGAGTCTCCTTGTGAATGACGGGCTTAACACTTGATTTTCTGGGCGGCGTACTGCACCGCCTTGACGATGTTCTGGTAGCCAGTGCAGCGGCACAGGTTGCCTTCGAGAGCCTCACGGATTTCATGTTCCGACGGGTCGGGATTGCGATCGAGCAGGTCAACGGCAGTGATGATCATGCCGGGCGTGCAAAAGCCGCACTGCAGACCGTGTTTCTCCCAGAACGCATCCTGGACAGGGTGCAGTCCGTTGCCGTCAGCGAGCCCTTCGATCGTCGTGATATCGGTGCCGTCCGCCTGGGCTGCAAGCATGGTACAGGACTTGACCGCTTTACCATTGACCAGGACCGTGCAGGCACCGCAACTGCTAGTGTCGCAGCCGATGTGCGTTCCGGTCAGTCCGAGGCTTTCACGGATGTAATAGACGAGAAGTTGATTGCTTTCGACGCTGCCCTGATGGGCTTCGCCGTTCACTTTCACGTTGATGGATACTGCCATTGGGGGGACCCTCCGTACTTTTCGATGTATAAATTCAAGTTAGTTCAGCCACTTCTGCTTCGAGCGCCCTGAAAAACTGTTCTGTCTGACTCTTCGCCACACCGGAGAGCACGCGCTGCCCGATGCCGGCGATCACGCCGCTGATCTTCGCTTCGCCCTTAAACGAGACACTGCACTGTCCGTTGTCCTCCTCCTGAACCGCAATGAGGAACTCGCCTTTGACATTGCCCACCGGGCTGCGTTGCGTGACCTTGAGCGTGTAACGCTCCGGCGGCACCTTGTCGGTCACTTCCAGCGCGCCCTTGAACTTCCCGTTGACCGGCCCCACCTTGACCTGAAAAATAGCCTTGTACCGGTCGCCTTCTTCGTGACACAATTCCTTGACACCCGGTGAAATGCGTGCCAATACGTCCGGGTCGATGAGCAACTCCCAAACGGTCTCACGTGGGGCGTCCAGTATGTGATTCCCTTCAAAATGCATGACGATCCAAAATACAGGCAGCTACTCCTGCAGAATGCACAAGTCCTCAACGTTATTCGGCGAATGCAAATGTAGGAGCGCCGGTCCCGAATGCAACCATACACATGCCAGTTTGTGACAATTTCACCTTTGCACCGCCTTGACACACATAAAAACATGGCTAATTTTTATCAGCATGAATTGGACTGATCCACTACCCTTGACGCTCAGAACACAACAACAACCGCAAGGACATTCATGAAAGGCCTCACAGACAAACAACGGAACATACTCGAGTACATCGAGGAGTTCGGCCGCACCGAGAATATGGCGCCTACCGTTTACGAAGTCGCCGAACGTTTCAACATCAAGTCCGCCACGGCGTTTGCGCACCTGCGGGCACTGCAACGCAAAGGCTATGTCGATCGCACGTCCAAAGCCCGCAGCTTGACGCTGATGCGCGGCACCTCGCCCAAACACCTGTCAATGACCCTGAGCATCCCGATTCTCGGTCGTATCAGCGCCGGACAACCTCTGCTTGCGGAAGAGCATGTCGAGGAAATCATTCAGATCGACACCAATCTTTTGCCGAATACCACCAGTGGCCAGGGCCTCTTCGGGCTCCGAGTTTCCGGAGAAAGCATGATCGAGAAAGGGATCATGGACCATGACATCATCATCGCCCGACAACAGAACACAGCGCTTCCGGGCGACATCGTCGTGGCGCTGGTGGACGACGAAGCGACTGTGAAATCATTCTTCGTTTCGACGGAGCACATCGAACTGCGTCCGGCCAATCCAGCGTTCGAGTCGCAGTACTACCCCCTCGACGCAATCCTCATTCAGGGTGTCGTTTCAGCAATGCTCCGGACGTACTAGATCGGAGAATCCAAGTAAAAAGTGGCAAGTGCCTGGCGACTGCTAAACAAGGTGTCAGGTGTGGGATGAGCGACTCCCCCATTCTTCTCATCGCAATCTTTCTCGCGTGTCACTCGGCAAAAATCAGTAAAAGGAACATGTGGCGATTCACTCTTCCTTCCTTCCACTTGCACATCCGCTTGCAAGATTCCGATCTGCTCCGACATTGACACATGGCGACGACCCACAAAATTATCATCGGCGACGCCCGGGAAATGGCGGAACTCGACGATCATAGCGTCCAACTCATCGTCACCTCACCGCCGTACTGGGAACTGAAGGACTACGGCTACGACCAGCAAATCGGTTTTGATCAGACCTACGAAACCTATATCGACAGCCTCAATCTGGTCTGGCAGGAATGTGCCCGAGTACTGGAGAGCGGCTGCCGGCTGTGTATCAACATCGGTGACCAGTTCGCCCGCTCGGTCTATTACGGCCGGTACAAGGTCGTCCCGGTACGTGCCGAGATCATCCGCTTCTGCGAAACCGTCGGTTTCGACTATATGGGCGCCGTCATCTGGCAGAAATTCACCACCTGCAATACCAGCGGTGGTGCCACGATCATGGGATCCTTTCCGTATCCGCGCAACGGGATTCTCAAGATTGACTACGAGTTCATTCTCATTTTTCGCAAACCCGGCGAAGCACCAAAAGTCGACAAACCCATCCGGGAGGCCTCACGCCTGACCAAGAAAGAGTGGTCCGAGTACTTCAACGGCCACTGGAACTTTCCTGGTGCCCGGCAGACAGCGCATATGGCAACGTTCCCTGAGGAACTGCCACGGCGGCTTATCAAAATGTTTTCGTTTATCGGAGATACCGTGCTCGACCCTTTCCTCGGCAGTGGCACGACAACACTCGCTGCGAAACACCTCGATCGCTGCTCCCAGGGTTACGAACTGAATGCAGACTACCTTGAGATCATCGGGAAGAAAGTCAGCCTGCACCAGGCCGACATGTTTGACACCGCCGACATCTCTCTGGAACACCGCAAACAGTCTGTCGATCTGGAAGCTCGTCTGGCTACCCTACCCTATCGCTTTCATGATCCAGTGGCATTCAATCGCAAGGTCGACCCGCGTAACCACCAGGACTACGGCTCTCGCGTCTACCACGACCAGCAGAAAACTCGCGATTTCTACAAAGTCACCGGGGTTATAGAACCCAATCTTCTGGAACTCGACGGGCACCTCAACATTCGTCTCATCGGGGTAAAAGCTCGCCGGCGCTCACGCAAGGCCGCCATGCAATTCCTGGCCGACAAGACAGGAGGAAAGCGTGTTTTTTTTAAGCTCGACAAGACCGAATTCGATAGCGACGGCAACTTGTGCTGTTACCTTTATCTGAAGAACAAAACGTTCCTCAACGCGCATCTCATCAAGCACAACCTGGTCGACATCGACACTGAATCGGCCTATCGACACAGCAAACGTTTCGCACGGTACGCCGAAGAAGCACAGGAGCAGTAAGATCGCGGACCAGCATGCCAATTCACTGATTATTCGGGAATTAGACAGCCAGGCAGAGTATCTGCAGGTATACGATATCCAGTCGGTCGTATGGGGCGATACCTTTGCCGACAAGGCACCGCCAAACCTGCTCACCGCCGCCCGCCGTGTCGGGGCGGTGCTTGTGGGAGCGCTCGACGGCAACGAAGTCGTTGGCTTTGTGTTCAGCATCGCCGGACTCCGCGACCGGGTTCCGCTCCACTGGTCCGACCTCATGGGCGTACTGCCCGACTACCGAAATCATGGTCTAGGGCGTCGAATGAAGCTGAAGCAGCGGGAGCTATGCCTGGGCGCCGGCGTCAAGTGCATCGAATGGTCGTACGACCCGATGGTGGCACGCAACGCACACTTCAACATCAACCGACTGGGCGTCGAAATAGTCGATTACATACCCGACTTTTACCTTCACACAGGCAGCAAGATCCATACGCTCAAGATGGATCGGACGATCGCGGCATGGAACCTCGACAGCGCGGGAGTCATCGCGCGGATCGACACCCGAATCGCCCCGCTGCCGGTCGATGATGCTGCAATCATTAACAATCCCGACGGCTCCACCAAACTCGATTCACTTGCACCAGGAGTGACAGTGCGCGTGGAAATACCGGCAGACATCTGGGCAATTGCCGCTGATGACCATGAAGCCGCCAACGCCTGGCAGTCCGGTGTGCGTGCATCGTTCACCAACGCCATTGCAGCCGGCTTCACAGTGACTGGATTCTATCGGAATTCAGACACAGGCCGTTGTTTTTACGTCCTGAGCAATACGGCATAAAGCTCATACAATGCCACACCGTCGATTCGAGCAGGACAGAATCATCGCCCGTCACGATCCGGCAGACGTGTCAGCGATTCACATGGCGTGCGACTGCGAAATTAAAAATAACAGCACCCGGTTAATTAAACCAAATCAAAGAGGCTCCTTTGTTGTCCCCATCTCCGGCAAAAGTTCCTCCGTAACTTTCGGCAAGGCGTTTCATGAGAGCGACAGCGGGACCTGAAATACGGGAGGGGCCCGACGTTGAGCCGTAACCGTGAATGATTTTGATGCCTGAATTTCCTCTGTAACTGGCGGCGTCCACCTCCTCCTCAATCCTCTTTCTAGCCGCTTCGACATTCTCTCCATTATGGGCAACATCAACCACATGGAGTCCAAGCTGGGGCTTCTCGCGCTCTTCAGCGCCACACTTCGGACATTCTCTGTGTCCAGTCGCGTCTACGGGAAATCCGCAATCCTGACACTGTCCCTTCTGTTGTGATTTTGACACTTGTGTACCTAGGTGTGAGGTGGCCGTGCTTCGGATAATAACCGGCAATGCGTTAACCCTAAGTAATATAGCAGGACATTAATTTCTATTTCTATAAGATTATCACGTTAACAAAAGTCCCCTGAAAGCAGATGGCACGCTGGATCATCAAACGTCCCGAGGAACACAGCATGGGTGGCACGAACTGAAAACCGAAACGCCGTGTCGCCATTATCCAACGAGGCACCAAGAAGCCAGGCAATTATAAAAAAAGGCAGCATTAAAAAAATCACCCACAGAAGAAAGTGCCCGAGCGCCGTAAAAAAGCCTTCTTCATACCCCTGCCAGAGAGCCAGGACCCCGGCAACAGGCACCAGAAAAAAACCGATTGTGTTCGCCATAGCCCTGTCGCCTATCAGGACGACAGCCCCGATGATCACAGCACAGATCACATTGTAAAGAAGCATCAGCACCGATGCTTTCACTGCATCGGAAACGGGAGCGCCCTTCATCATCAATTTGCCGGCAAGGTAAACTATCAAGGTGCCGTACAAAACCCCGACAATCACGGCGCATATTACGCGAAAGATACTACCTGCGATCAAGCCGGTCAGTATGGAAATCCCCTTTCCCAACAACCTGACACCGTCCTCCGAGCCAACGCTCGCGGGCACGGATGGCGTGCGCGCATTGCCGCTTTGAACTCTCTCGGCCAGGCCTTCGACCTTCGATACGTAGTCACGATCGTCCTGGCTTAGCCGTGTCAGCTTGATACGGGTGGTGCCGCCGTCACTGTCGCGGACAATCAGCGCCTTTTCGTCCTCGACTCCCGCGTAAGTGCCGTCGACCGTATCCCCAGTATCGCTGCTCCAAGTGCGGGCATGGCCACCATGTAACGCAAAAAAAAATACAAAAAGACCAAAAAGGGTTGTACAGGACTGGCGGCTCACAAGATTTCCTTCATAACTATCAGCGGATAATCGTTATTTACAGATGATAGAATCGTAGTTCAGACAACCGTTTTTTAAGCAAACAAACGGCACTCGAAAAACGCCGGATTGCAGACTATCCCGCCACCAACTTATCACGCACGGTAACGGTCGTCTTGAAGTGGAGCTTCACGACTTTATTCAACTCCTCGAACCCGTGTTTCTTTGCGATCTCTGCAGCCACCGTGCTGACTTTGTCTGAAGCCCCCTTCGGCAGAATCGTTTCGTAGCCTTCGCCAAGCTTGTTCATCTGCTGGACAAAAGCGTTCCGCGCCAGAATGGAGGCCGCGCCTACGGCAATGTCTGACTCGGCTTTCGGCATCTGCTCGAGCGTGATCTGCTTGCCGAGTTTCATCAGAGCGTTCTGAACCGTCGACTTGCGACCGAACTGATCGGAGATCGCGCGCGGACAGTCCGGTGTCTTTTCGAGAACATCCTCGAGGGCGCGGGCATGGCCCCAACCGAGCATGGTATTGAGGTTTGCAAATTTTTCGTAGAGCCGATTGTAGGTCTCCGGGCCGATGCGGACGACAGCGAAGCGGCCTTTGACGATATTGCGGATCTTGCCAGCCAGCATACCGATCTTCTTGTCGCTCTTGATCATTTTTGAATCCTGCACCCCTTCCTCGAGCAGCTTCGCAGCACAATCGCCATCGACATAGACGGCAGCGATGACCAGTGGACCGAAATAATCGCCTTTGCCGCTTTCATCGATACCGATATGCGGCTCGAACATCTCAGGGTTCTGCTCCCGGGCAACGACCGATTCATAGCCCATCCGCACTTCCTTCAGAATCCGGGGCTCCAAGATGAGCTGCACAAACTCCTCGGTGCCTTTGCCCTGGATGCAGAACTTGCCGGACTCGTAGGCAACGGCCGTGGTCTTTTCCTTACGCGCCCGCCACAGGGCATAGGGTGCCTCGTCCAGCTCCCAGCTTTCTCCCTGCAGAATGCTGTTCAACTGCTCGGCCTGATCAGGGCTCAGCTTGCATACATAGTTGGTTGTAGCCATCAATGATACCGCTTGTGGTGTCACGTACGTAATTCGATATTGTCGCTTCCGTGCCACGGAATTCCAGACTGTTCCGGATATTCCTGCAACTTTTTGCGTGATCGCACCGGAGAACCTCTGAGTATTCAACACCGCTATGGAGCCGACCGCATGGTCAAAAACACCATTGCCGGGATCACTGCCGGTTTATTCGCTCGTCTCTCGGAGCAGGATCCTTGCCTCGCCAAGCTTTTCTTGAACCCATGGTCCCGGACGTATGCACCGTCGATGCCGAGCACGCATGCATCGTGGAACATCGAAACAAATCAGGAGGGGGAAGGCGAGTACACGCAAACTTATCTTCTGCTTACTCAGGAAAACAGCAGCCATGACGCCCTCCGCGGGCAACTGCTCGAAGGCTTAATCTCGATCAGTTGTGTACCAGGGGAAAGCGCATGTGCCAAAAGCACCATCAAAATTCGTCTGTAAACGATCGGTCAGTTTCACGGCCCTGCACATACGCCTTGTCGGCATCGTACGAGACGTCAAATCGCAGCGCATCATTGAGACTGACTGTGGACATTGCCATCGCCCCCGACTCCACCTCGATGACCTTAAATTCGAACGGCACTTCAACCAGCGCGCTCGAGGTGACGAAGTGGACGCCTTCATGCACAACATGCATATTCATATGGTTGTGTGCGCCAAGAACACACTTGAGGTTGGGATGCCGGGAAACAAGTTCAATGAAGGACGCCCTAAACGCCAGCGGTGCCGGATCAAGCGGTTCGGCAAGGCCCGTCTGCCCTTCCGGCGCCCCGAAAACTGAGCTATGGGTCTGCACGATATGCGGCAGATCCGGTTCGGCATCCAGTGCTTCCGAGAGATAGGCCAACTGATCCGGCGAAAATTGCGAATCTAATGAATCACGCCAGTAGTATGGTTCCTCACACCAGTGATTGGGAACCACGTGAATGCGGCAATCTTCTGTGGCAACTGTGTACAACGGCTTGCCGCTGTCGCCAAAAAATCCCGGCGCAAGAGCCAGCCAGCGTTCAACTGCAGTTGGCGCATCCAGATCATGGTTTCCCAGGCAAAGATGAACAGGAATGCCCCAGTCGAAGGCCGTCGCCGAAGCAACAATTGCCGCGTCTGACAGCGTATTGATCATGTCACCGCCGTGTAGCACAAAGTCGATGTCGCCCCGGCCGTGTAAATACGTTTTCAGCGCCGTCAGAATCTCCTCAAGCTGCTCCGGATATCCTTGCTGGCGCAGCATGACCTCATCGGCGCCCATATGGGTATCGCAAATATAGATGAATCTTGTCATTTTTTTCGCCAATTCCTTGTCTACAAATTTTAGCTGACAGGTATCACTTTAGTTCACCGAAGATGAACGTCGAATAAAATCAACAAAAACATCTAATCTCCCGCTTTCTTCTTTCCTTTGTGGTGTACCTTTTTCCGAAACAATACACATGGGAAACAATTGGCTATGGAAATCCGCAAACCGAAAATAGGACTGTTCGCCGGCGGTATTGAATGCTACTGGGTCGACATGTCCATGGACGAATTGCCCGCTCGGCTGCAACAGGACGTTGACCGCCTGATCGCAAGCCTCGACGGCGAAGTCGTCTTTCCGTGCCTGGCCGGCAACCCTGCCCAATCGGCCGAGGCAGGCCGAGCCATACGCGAGGCACAATGTGATATCGCCGTCGTCTATCACGCAACATTCATCGCTGACGACATGACGGTCGCATTCCTCGACGCGCTCGGCGAGAAAATCCCGGTGCTGCAACTGCACTCGCAGGGACTGAAGGGCATCCCAGATGATTTCTCACTGATCGACTACGGCACGTGCTACGGCAACAACAGTGCTATCCAGGCAATAACCACCCTGCGTCGGCTCGGACGCGACCTCAAACTGCCGCTGGTCGTCGGAGAACTCGATGCCCCTGGCTTCCAGGCCCAGATCAACGGCTGGTGCCGCGCCGCCCGTGCCGTCAACGCACTAAAAGGCGCCAACGTCTCGTTCCTACCGCATTGGGTGACGTCCTTCGCGCTGTGGGACACCATCCCCGATCCGCTCACCATGTACCGGCAGACCGGCGTGAAGATCGAATTCCGTTACGTTTCGGAGGTCAAGGAGCGCATGGACGCTGTGCCGGATGCTGCGGTCAGTGCACTAGTCGAGGAAATCTACAGCAGCTACGAAGTGCTGGAACCCCCACGCGAAGAAGTGGAGCGCGCCGCACGGCATGCATTGGCACTGGAGCAGCTATGCAACGACTTTGAGATCGATGCATTGGCCTGCGAGCCCTTCGACCAACTCGCGAAAGTGACCGGCTGCATGCCCGCTTACGAGCTCGGCAGATTGGCAGACCTAGGTGTCGTGGTCACGATCGAAGGTGACCTGCAGGTGGCCGTCGCAGGACTCATGCTCAAAGCGCTGACCGGGCGCACCGGGCAGTTTTTCGAACACCTCATGTTCGACACGGAAAAAAACTGGATCCTCGGCGGTCACGACGGTGGTTCAACGCCTTTCTACATGGCCCACCCGGACCAGCCGATCAAAATACGCAACACGATGTATGTCGACTTCAAGAAAACGGACTTCGCCTTTGACTATGGCGTCGTTCCCGAGTTCATCGTCAAGCCGGGGCCGATCACCATGCTCACTCTATGCCAGATCCGCGAGAACGAGAATCGACATGCCATGCGCATTGTAACCGGCGACGCAGTCGACACGCACGCCCGCCCGATCCATATGGAACACACGATCTTCCAGCCGCATATGCCCGTAGAGCAGTACTACTCGCGCCTGGCGGAACTGACCGTCGACCACCACTTCGCACTGATCCACGGCGAGCTCGAGGACGACCTGATCAAGATGGCGAAGATCATGGACATGGAAGTGGATTGCGTCTGCACCCGAGGTTGATCACGGCAAACACCGAAAGTGTATTCCAAAACCCTGAAAAAGCTGACTCAAGAACAAGTCGACACATTCCATCATGACTTCCGGTCGTGCGCAAAGACGGCGTACCTCAGGAAGCATTACCATGGCTCCACGAACACCTATCCGCTCGTGGTTCGCAGCGTTGGGCCTTCGCGCTAAAGGCAGCTTACACGCCTCAAATGACGAACGGGCTCGTCCTATTTTCGAGCAAACTCGAAAGCGCGTACTTGCATCGCCGGGATCTTGAACTTGCCGGGCAGTTCGATCCAGCCGCCCTCACCTGCCGGACATTCGGCCGTCTGCCAGTTGGAGCGGCCGTCGAGCATGCGAACCTCGACGCAACCTGCCGACGCCAAGACAGGCAAACGCAACGCAAGTTTCGAGATGTCATCGAGGCTGAAATTGGCTAATCCCAGAAACACACGATCGCCGGCACTGTTCTGCCGGTAGACCACCTGCAGATCGTAAGCCGTGTCGAAACCGAAACGCACCGGCAGGTCTCTTTGCGTCACCCACTCGAGCATCGCCTCGATCTGTGTCTTTCGCATCGCTGTCACCAGCCCACCTTCCCCGGTCGCATCACTCAACCGGAACGGCAGCACCGCGATCCGCCCGCCATCCCACTCACGCACCCACGAACTGACACCCAATGGCTTGCCGTCCTGATCGAGAAATTCGTGCAGCGGCGTAAATTCCTCAGCATCCGGCAACTCGAACATAGGCAGGTCTCGACGCACCGCGGACAAAGGATCCATCGTCTGCCGCCGGCCCGCAGCCTCCCCGTTGATTGACGAGTCGACAAATTGTTCGGCCGCAGGGAACCCCGGCAACGGCAACAATCGAGCGCCGCCGATAATGTCGTTACGTCCCAAATACTGCAGCACTTCGAAGGCATCGCGATCGATGATCATGCCCGAAGCCGCGAACTCCGCAAGTTCGGCCTGTCGCGCCAATGGCGAATTGCCGATCAGAATGCGACCGTCACCACCTGCCGGCCACAGTGGCAAGCCCAGCCGTGCCAGAACACGCGACTCGGCCATGTTGAGGCTGCAAATATCCTCTACTTTCGCTCGCAAGCCGATGATGTTTTCACTCAACTCGAGGCTTATACCTCGAGTCTGCCAGTCCGGTGAGGCGACGAACGGCGTGACCGCTTCAATCTGCTTTTTCGCATCAGCGATCGCCTGCCGTGCCGGCTTATCGATGCGGGAGTTGCTGATCGTGCTGCTGACATACCCGTGCATGGCACCCCAAACAAGTTTCATCTGAATCACACGGGCACTGTGGTTGTAGCCGGTACCCGGCCACGTCTCCAGTTCCGGCCAGCCGTCGTATGACGAGCCAAATGCCCGCTGCATGCCCCAGCACGGTGCATAGACACTCCAGCCGAGCCGGTCCAGGTCCGTGTAAGCACCGTATTCCGGACGCGCCAAGCCCCGTGTATGCGGATTCAGCACGCGCCCGATCTCCCGCGCGCAGGTGGCCCCAAAAAACAACACGGTATGCGACGGCGGCATGAAGCCGATACGCATCTGGGGCGCAACATCATGAACGGCAACGGCCAGGGACCGGGCACAGTCGACCAGCGTTCTGTCCTGCAGTTGGCTCCATTGCACCGCTGTGTCAGTTGGCAACGTCGTCGGCGACTCCAAGGCTGCAAGCAGTTCCTCGCAAGCCCACGCGCGCCCGGTGATCTCTGCGAACGCCGCAAGGTGCAAATCGCAAAAGCACTGGCCGCCCTTGTTCTTGTAGCGGAAGTCGTCATCGATCCAGATTTCATCGACTCCCTCGACACCGGCGTAGATTGCATACGTCTCGGCGGTGTAGGCCAGAAAGCCTGGATCGATCGGGCAATAAGTCTCGTAAAACACCTGGCCGTCGAAGTCGATCTGGTGCTGGTACGGCAGCGGGTTCGAGCGCGGCGGGGACATGTTCATGCCGAGCGTAGTATGAATGTTGATGCCGACCCCGAGTCCCGCTGACCGGAATGACTTTGCGGCCTTCTCAATAATCACTGCGCGGCGGCGGCTTTCCTCGAGGTCATGGTGGCCCGGTTCGATATGGCCGTAAACGTTGAACAACATGACCCGTGTCAGCCCGACCCGGCGTGCGCGTGCAATAATTTTTCTACGGCTGGCAACAGTTTCGAACTCCCCCATGAGGAGGCGTTCTATGAAGTCATTGGGCATACAAAAAGTCCTCTCTATATGATGCGTTTTACACAGGGAACGGTGACAGTATCCGAATGGGTGTCGATTACAAACTCGTACAAAGCGGCAAGGCACCAGCGGTTTCCAACGGGCCTGTTCACCAGTATAGTATGGCATGGTTCGGGCATTACTCATCCTCCTACTGATCGCGACAACTCTTCAGACGATTGCCCGCGATCGATTCTGGCGTCTCGACGGCAAGCGCGTAGAAGCGAAACTCGTCGCTGTCGAAGATCAGAACGCACTCCTGCAAGACGAATCTGGCGGGACGCACGAAGTCCCCATCGCCGAGCTGTCCAGGCACGAACAGAACATCATCAAGCGCTGGCAGAAGAAGCACCCGAATAAAACCGACACCCGCGAGAAAACTGACAACACGCTACGAAAGCTCGAGATCAAAGCCGCTGAGATCATCAACGATATCCGTAGCGAAAAGGGCCTCAACCGCCTGACCTTCGACAGCAAGGCAGCAGATGTCGCCAGGGCCCATAGCCGCAACATGGCCGAGCGGGACTATTTCAGCCACAGGGGCAAGGATGGCAGGACGCCTTTCAAGCGCATGCGCGATGGCGGCGTGGATTATCGAGCGGCCGCCGAGAACATTGCGATCAACAACTCACCCGACGGCGCCGCCAAGGCGTGGATGGACAGCAAGGGGCACCGCACCAACATCCTCAACGGCAATTACAACCGGACCGGCATGGGTATCTGGCGGAAAGACGGCCAGCTCTATCTGACCCAGGTATTCATGGATTGAGCCCGCCTTAAGCTCCCCGCCTGATCCACCCCACCTATAATCGCAAAATAAATCCAGCTCTCTTACTTGTTGCGGCCTCCACTTGCGTGGGCTTTATTCATAGCGAATTGATTCTTTCATCAAAAAGGTCATGCCATATATCAGGATCTCAATCGAAAAACCGGTAATGGTGTAAGTGTATATATTTTTGCCCTTCAATACCGATAAAAGATGACCGCATATACCAAATTCATTTTTTATATTCACGAATTTAGACTTATCTCCAGGTGAATAGAATCCATGAGCTTCTTCAATCTCTAAGCCGAGTGCTTTGTATGTGAGTATAGTGGTTGTCCATAATGTTAGGAATAATGTTCTCGCCTCTGATCTTGAGGATTCAAAATCAATTCGAACTGAAATGTAGGATCATCTTCATTCGGAGAATCATATTCGTAGGATAACTCGCTGCTGCCGTCTGGATACTTAATCTTACTTAAGACCTCATGTTGCTCAGATGGTTCGTAATCCCCGTAGAGATCTTTGATGTCAAAGGCACTTAATATCAGTTTTTTGTCTTCTTCTGTTACCGGCACGTCTTGGGTGAAGTATGTATAACAGATGCCGAAGGTGAGTATCCCCAAGATGGGTATTAATGCGATACATAGTATTTTGAGATTTTTTTTTCATTTCTTGCCCAGGCTTATTGGTCTTCTGTGAGCCGAGTCATGAGTGGATCAATCAGGACTGAGAAGAGGCCCCATCACGGTGCTTCACGAGCCAGTCGATATATCGTGCCTGCATAGCTTCCGAAAATCCATGGCCGAACCCCGACTCAACGAAATGTTCGGCCGCCCCCCCGGCGGCGTTGATCAACCGTACCGTCTCCGCATTGACTGCCGGCGGACAGTCGGCGTCCTTCTCTCCGTCCATGAACAGCACCGGGCGATCCATGAAACGCTCCGGATGCGATTGCGTCGCGAACTCCGCACACCACTCGTCACACCAGGTGCCGGCCTGAGCCCGGCGGCACCACTCATCGGCTTGGTAGAAGCTTGACCGCCCGACGATCGAAGTCATAGACGCGTATCTTTTCTCCTCGGCAAACACCATCTGGGCAATCAACCCGCCCATCGAGACACCGCCAACCTGCGGCCTCACCGCCGAGGCATACGGCAGTCCGAGCACAGCGTCAAGCAAAGCCGATCCCTCCTGCCTCGTGCGCTCCATGGCATCACAGATGGCTGCCCAGCCATTGAACATCACGCGAATCTCCAGCGCATCTGTCTTCCGGTCACCGTGCTCCACACAGTCCGGCATTATCACGACAAATCCCGCCTCGACCGTGCCAGCCATCCCCCGCGCGTCGCCGCTGGTGGACTTGTCGCTGGTCCAACCATGATAATGAATGAGAACAGGCGCCTCGGTCAATTGATCGTCACGGTGCACTACGCACGGAATTCCGGCAATCTCTTCAAAAGTGAAAGAAAGCATTTGATTGGCAGGGTTGAGGGTAGATAGATGGTCGCGTGAAGCGCTCCGAATACGCGCTTTCGAACAGACTACGCTCGCTCGAAAAGCTTCGCTCCATAAAGATAGCCGAAACAGGGCAGTCGGATACCGCAAAGACAATCATTTTCTGTCTTCGCCATTTCGCAACGATGCAGTATTTTGTAAACTGAAACCTAAAACCTCCCTACCCTCCCCATTCTATGCCAACAGCCAGACTCATCTACGCCGACAGCGAGCGCTGTGCCGACATGCGCTATGCCACCGGCATGTTCGTTCCAGACCCGTTCATCTGGGCCGCGATAGGCAGGAAAAAAATGATGATCGTCAGCCCGCTCGAAATCGGGCGTGCCAGCCTCGAAGCACCCCGCGGCACAAAAGTGATCGCTATCGACGCTGCCCGCCGAGAATTCAACGCGCGCGACGCCAGGCCGAGCAGCCTGATCGCAGCCCTTACCCGGGCCTTCAAGATCCGCAACTGGGAAGTCCCTGGGTCCTTTCCAGTCGGCCTGGCACAGGCACTGGCCAAGCGACGCGTGACTGTACGTGCAGCCAAGAGCGCCTTCTTCCCAAAGCGTGAATTCAAGACGAAACGGGAAATCGCCATGGTCAAGGAAGGCCAGCAATTGGCTGAAGCAGGACTCAACGTCGCGCTCGACATCGTCGCGAAATCAAAGATTCGTGGTGGCTACGTCCATTGGCGCAGCGAAATCCTGACCTCTGAGCGGTTGCGGGGCGAAATCGATGCGACCATTTCGCGGCTCGGCGGAATTGCCGCCAACACGATTGTCGCCTCCGGCAGCCATGGCGCTGACCCGCACAACTGCGGCAACGGCCCGATTCTCGCACATTCACCGCTTATTTTTGACATCTTCCCAAGGGTCACCGCGACCGGCTATTTCGGCGATCTGACGAGGACGGTTGTCAAAGGCAAGGCGACGCCAGTCGTCAAGCGCGCTTTCGCAGCCGTACGAAAGGCGCGCAATCACGCCAAGCGCATGATCAAACCCGGAATCAAAGCAAATTCCGTACACAACACCGTGCACGAAATCTTCGAAGCCGCAGGCTTTGCCACGGACGCTGCCGCCAATCCACCTCACGGTTTTTTCCACGGCACCGGCCACGGCGTCGGTCTCGAAATTCACGAGGCCCCCAGGCTCGGCACACTCCCCAATGTTTTGCGCAGCGGTCAGGTAGTAACCGTGGAACCGGGGGTATATTATCGGGAATGGGGCGGCATGCGTCTCGAAGACGTCGTCGCCATCTCCCCGGGCGGCTGCCAGTCGCTGACAAGCGTATCTAGCTTTCTCGAAATACCGTAACCATTTGCACGAGTCCTGACTGATGAATATCCCTGTCTGCCTGACAATCGCCGGAAGTGACAGCAGCGGCGGCGCGGGGATCCAGGCCGATCTCAAGGCTTTTGCATATTTCACGACGTTTGGCACCAGTGCTGTGACCGCGATCACAGCTCAAACCCCCGCGGGCGTCTCCAGCATCTTTCCGGTCCCGGTCGAGGAGGTGCTTTTGCAGTACCGTGCTGTCACCGAGACGATGACTGTCAATGCGGTCAAGACCGGCATGCTGACCAATGCTGCCATCGTCGAGACAGTCTGCGACGAGTTCGCTGAACTACGCGGCATCCCGATCATCGTCGATCCGGTCATGGTCGCCGGAAGCGGCGACAGACTGGTCGAGGAGAAGGCAACCGAACTAATCCTGGAACGGCTTCTGCCGCTGGCCACGCTGATCACCCCCAACGTGCTGGAAGCCGAGATGATCCTCGATCAACCGTTGCCCGACACCATCGCACTGGTTGAAGCTGTGCAGCAACTCACCAATGATTTCGATTGCTCCGTCATGCTCAAGGGCGGACACCATTCCGACAAGGATTTCGCCATCGACTACCTGGCGACGGGTGGCACCACGTACCGGCTGCGGTCGCCACTGGTCAATGCCAGGTCATCGCACGGTACCGGCTGCACACTCAGCGCCGCCATCGCCGCCAACCTGGCAAGCGGCAAAGACATGATCACCGCCGCCGCCGCCGCCAAGGCCTATGTCCATCACAGCCTCGCCAACTGCAGCAACGTCGGCCCCGAAGCCTGGGCAATGGTGCAGCCTGAGGTAAACGAAGAAAGCATCGTCGAAGTAGAGATTCTGTGAAGAGGAAATTTTTTGCTGTCCGCATCCGGGAATAATACTTCGCCACTCTCCTGACATCTGGTTCCCATGAACATCAAACTCGCATACGATCGTGACGGCCTCGACGTTACGTTACCGCTCAACGGTGAGCACCTCGAAATCGTCGAACCAAAATTCGTGCCAGGCCTCGAAGATTCCCCTGCCGCCCTGCGCCAGGCCCTGAAAACCCCCGTCGCCGGGCCACCGCTGCGCGATGCTGTCGGACCGGACGACACCGTCGGGATCATCTTCAGCGACATCACGCGCCCCTGCCCGAATCACCTGATCCTGCCGGCCATCCTCGACACGCTGGACAACGTCCCGAACGAGCGCATCACGCTGTTCAATGCCCTCGGCACGCACCGTCCCAACACGCCCGACGAACTGCGGGGCATGCTCGGCGACGACCCACGCGGCGGCGGCAAGATCGCCGACGTCTACCGCATTGGCGACAACAACGCCTTCGATCGCAGTACCCAGGTACTCATCGGCACCAGCGCACGTGGCAACGAGATCCGGGTCAATCGCGCCTTCATGGAATGCGACTTCAAACTGCTGACCGGCTTCATCGAGCCGCATTTCTTCGCCGGCTTCTCCGGCGGCGGCAAAGCGATCATGCCGGGCATGGCTGCTGAAGACACGATCCTGTCGAATCACGGTGCCGACAATATCGACAATCTGAATTCTACGTTTGGCGTGACCACGGGCAATCCGATCTGGGAAGAGATCCATGAGGCAGCGGCCATGGCCAATCCATCATACCTGATCAACGTGGCGCTGAATGCGGACAAGGAAATCACCGGCGTCTTTGCCGGCAACTGGATGGAGGCTTACCTGGCCGGAACCGAGTTCGTCAAGGAACACGCCATGGCGGCAGTTGATGATGCCTTCGACATCGTCATCACCTCGAACTCGGGATACCCGCTCGATCTCAATCTCTACCAGACAGTCAAAGGCATGGAGGCCGCCGCAAAGATCATCCGCCCGGGCGGCACCATCCTTATCGTTGCCTCCTGCTGGGACGGGATCCCGGACCACGGACTCTTCGGTAAGCTGCTGATGGAGTCGGAGAGTCCGGCGGCCGTGCTCGAGCAGATTCGCACCCCCGGTTGGTCGGCGCAGGACCAGTGGAGCGTCCACGTCCAGGTACTGATCCAGGAGCGTGCCGAGATTCAGGTCTACAGCGACAACCTCAGCGACGAACAGATCCGCGGCTGCCATTTGACCCCTTGCCGTGACATCGAAGCAAACGTCCGCGCCATGCTCGAGAAGTACGGATCAGATGCCCGCATCTGCGTCCTGCCGGAAGGCCCCCAGACGATTCCCTACGTGCCGTAGAAACGTCGCCCGGCATCGATCTTTATGCTCCCGACTCCGAGTCCGGTCAAGCAGCCGGAAGCTCAGACAAACAGCGGTATCGCGGAGCGCTTCACCGCGTCCAGAGCCTGGGCCGGGAACTTCGACCCGGGTGCGCGGTGCTTTAGTTGCTGGGCTTTGCCATGCGCTCGACCATAGACTCGAGATGCGCGAACCGCTCCCGGAAGTCCTGGTTTTGCTGCTGCAACGTGCCGTTTTCCAATTTGAGCGCATCGATCTGCGACTGTTGCGCCTTGACGCCTTCGATGGCAACTGCCACCACCTGACCATACCGGACGCCGCGCGCTGACTCATCCTCCCTGTCCCACATGACGGCCTCAGGCAGGATTTCGGCAACGTCTTCGGCGATGAAACCGAAAGATTTCTTATCGAGCCGATCCGTTTTCCAGTCGAAGTAGACACCCTGTAACTGGACGATCTTAGAAAGTGCGTCGTCGATCGGCCGAATGTTCTCCTTCAAGTGTCGAGAGGATTCAGTCACCACTCCCCACGCTTCCACGTTGCCCCTCACAACCATGTTCCCCTCGACCTCAAGGCGGCCAGCGACCGTCGAATTGTTATCCAGGCGAATGCCCTTGGGATCCGACAACACCAAGCCGTTTTCCTGGGCCCTGATTACGCAATTATCCGTCGGCCCAAAGAGCAACTGCTGCCCGCCCGTGATCCGCACGCCCACAGGGTCGGTTGCCTTGATGCCGGTCAGGCCGTCTGCGCCGTCGATGCCGATCGAGCAAGCGTTCGTGGCACCGAAGAAAAGATCAGCCCCCTTGGCGTCTCCGATGATCCGTATACCGTCCGGGTCGCGGAGTTGTAAGCCCGTTGGGCCGTTCGGGTCCACTTCGATACGGCAAGCTTCGGTGGAACCGAAGAGGAGCCTGGTCGGTTTCTCAGGCTCCGGGTTGAGCAGGCGAATCCCCGTCGGATCCGACAAGGCCAAACCGACGTCCGCCTGGGCCCTGATTGTGCAATTATCCGTCGGCCCGAAGAGCAACTGCTGCCCGCCCGTGATCCGGCCCCCCGTGGGATCCGAGACGTTGATACCGGTCAAATTAGGATCAATCCCCACGCCGCACAAACCACTGGAGCCGAAATCAATCTGGGCATCATCCGCCCGCAACTGGACCGCACCGATGGACGGGATCGTGTTGTCTTTCCCGTCCATATTGAAGGAGGAAAACGATCCAGCGACCCGGGTAAGCGCCAAGCGGGGTTCAAGCGGCGGATCCGTACCAACTTGAATCTCCAGCTCATATTCTGCCGCGTACGAAAAAAGTTCCAACGGAATGGCGCCAGTGGTCTTCGACCCCAGGGTAACTGAGAAGACATTGCCGTTCAGCACTACGGCTTCATGAGTCTCAACAAACGTTGGCTCATCGTTGGTCCCTGCATCTCCGGAAAAAATTTTCAAGGTCAAGTCAACGGGCGAGTTTGCCCCCTGAAGAACGCCCTGGACATTCATCCTCGAACCGTTCCAATTCGTATAGTGTGGGGCGGGACAGCTGATTGCCAAAAACAATCCCAATACAAACGCGATTACCAGTTTCGGGGTTCTCATTTCTGTTTTCCTCTTTTCTTTGTTGTTGGAACGTTTTTTGATTTAAGTTCTCGGAAAAGCATCTGCACCAGGCCCTGCTCTCTTAAGGCAGAGCGCCAATGAAAGTATCGAAGGCCTCAGTGACGAAGACAGAGCAATTCGAAAAACTGCCGGCACCAGATTCGCCGTTGTTGCAAATCACTGTCTCAGTCAACTCATTGAGAATTATATCGACCAATCCCAGAATCTGGCCCAGCGAGGTGATCCGCGGATTCTGCAGCAACCAACGATTGCAGAATTCCTGGTAGACCTGCTCCGCAAAATCCACACATGCTGTGCACTCCACATGATTCAATACGCATCCATTTTCGATCACTGGGGCGAATCCCACTTGTGCTGTAACCCCGGCACCGGAGGCAATGCTGACGACCTCGCCAAAGGGCTGTGGAACAGGCGATGCGAGGGGAGTGATCCCGGAATCCGTCGCAATGCCACCAACCCCGCCAACATGACCGCCAATCAGCGTGATGCCGCTGCCGTCGGGGGCAACGGGAGCGCCGCCGCCAGTTACTTCGAGATTACAAAGGATAACTTGCGCGGAAACCGTAGCAGTTGTAATCCCAAGAATTATACCGCAAAGGAAAGCGTGTCTGTAAAAATTCCACATGGGCATGTCTCCTAAATCTGTAAGGGTGTTATGGGCTGGTTGAGCTTAAGGCAATATGCCGATTCAAGACCGGGGAAAGCGATGTGATTCCTTCGCTTCTGACCATTTCCAAATACGAATATTTTTGCTGTTTCTATAATTTTACCAGCACCGACAGAGCAACAGTCCATGGATTCTGGGTGACATTGCACATACTTTTTTTTCGAGAATTCTCATTTCTTTTCGGAAAGTCAGCTGCAAATCAGATCCGCGCAGCTGAGCGTCGGATCGGGCGGGCTTGTACGGTGCGCCAACTCAGAAGCAATCACCAGCCACAACTGGTTCCTGCACCCGTGTTTGGAGGCACTCCGATGGGGTTGAGTTTCAAAGTTCGGCGATTCCATGCGGAAAAAGGGAAGATTTTACGCCAACTCCCCTAACGCAACGGGTAGGTCTACGAAATATTTCGCACTATATGCAAGAACTTTTTTGAATGCGCGTTTTTTTTTGGCAAACAAGCTGAATCGCGTTACCATAATAGTCAGAGTCGGGTTAATCTTTCACCCAACCTGCAGGTGCTTTTTACACCGTTCAACATCCGATCAATCCTTCATGCCGATAAAAATACAACTCCGCCAGCCACCGGACGGCACGACACCACCGCCCCTGCAGCGCTACACCTGGCCGCTACCCGAAGCGCACATCACCGACGAAACCGTCGACGCCGTCGCCTATAGATGGGATGATCTGGAAGTCATCAACGAGGACCGCAGTCGGCCGGCGCCGGTCCAGTTCATCTGGGATCCTGTAGGCGACAGCGAAACCCGATATGAACTGAGCGTGTCCCGCAGTCCGGACCTTGCCGATGCAATCGTCATCGACAACCTCACCGACTGTCAGGAAGATGTCTATCACCTGTACCTCGACACACAATATTTCTGGCGCGTCCGCGCCCTTGACAAAACTGCTGCGGAGTCCGCAATACACAGCTTCACGACAAGCGCCCGAACGCCGCGTTGGATCCACGTCGAGGGTGCCACCAATGTCCGTGACCTCGGAGGCTGGCCCTTGGCCGACGGCACCGGCATGGTTCGCCAGGGACTGATCTACCGCGGCTCGGAGCTCAACATCAGACTGCCGGTTGGTGACGACAGCCTCGCATATATGACAAATAAACTAGGCATCCGCACGGATCTCGATTTTCGCGGTGCCAGCGAAAAAGCCAGTCCGGCACTGGACGAAGCCGATGTCGATTGGCTCAATATCCCCATCGCCCCGTACGGCTCGATTGCCGAAGAAGCGATGGCCGAACCCTATCGAGAAACCTTCAAAGTACTGGCCACCGCCGATCGCTACCCAATTTATCTGCACTGCGTCGGCGGCGCCGACCGCGCCGGCACCGTAGCCCTGCTGATCAACGGCCTGCTCGGCGTCTCGATTGACAATCTCATTACTGACTATGAATTGACCAGCCTCGCTATCTGGGGCGAGCGCAGCGGCAACGCCATCGACTTCATCAATCTGTTGCGGGCACTCGGCGACTTTGGCGCCCTTCAAGGCGACGACGCCCGCGAAGCCGTCTCCGCCTATCTATCCCATATCGGTGTGAGCGAAGTGGAGATGGACATGATCCGTCGGATCATGATCGAGCGCCCTTGAAGTAAAACGGCGCACGTCTGCGGGACAGGAAAAATACATCACGCCAATCCAGGTCAGCGTCCGCGCTGGATCTGACGGATCAGGCTCGTGAGGATCTTGCCGGGGCCGACCTCTTCGAACTCTACGGCAGGCTGGTCCATCAAATACTGAATGCTGTCCGTCCACCGTACTGAATTGCTGATCTGCATGATTAGCTGCTCGTGAATATCGCCCGCCCCATAGGCCTCCCCGGTGTGGTTGGCGATCACCGGGAACTTGAGCGGTTGAAAGCTGAAGCTGTCGATGAACTCCGCAAACTCCGCAGCCGGGTCCTTCATGTAGCGGGAATGAAAGGCACCGCTGACCTTCAGTACCACATACATCCGTGCGCCGGCACTCTCGAAGGCAGTCTGGGCAGCCTCGATGTCTGCCTTTGGCCCGCTGATCACCGTCTGCGTCGGCGCGTTGAAGTTCGCAATGTCGATGCCATCACAACCTGAGTCCGCCAGCACCTGCCGAATTTCATCGACCGTCATACCAATAACTGCAGCCATGCCGCCACCCTCGACACGGCTCATAATTTGGCCACGCCGTTGCACCAACTTCAGGCCGGTTGCGAAGTCAAACGCACCGGCGGCAAACAGCGCGTTATACTCTCCGAGGCTGTGGCCGGCCGCGAAGTCGGGAACTAATTCGTTGCCATCCTGCAACCGTTGAAGGTACATCAATGCATTAACAATATAGAGCGCCGGCTGGGTGTACTGCGTCTTATCTAAATTCGCCTCGGCGTCGTCGACGCAAAGGTCGACAATCGAGTACCCTAGGATATCGTCGGCAAGTTCGACCAATTCCGGGAACAACTCGAAACAGTCGGCACCCATGCCTTTTGCCTGAGAGCCCTGACCTGGAAAAAGAAAAACCTTACTCATGAAAAACCCGTTAATTGACGAGGATTAAAACTCTTCAGCGCGACTGCGCAGTATAGATGTTGAAGGTCGAATATCAATCGCAACGCCGAACGCAAGGCGCCGCCAGCAGCACATCCATCTCTTCGTCCGTGCCAATCGTGATGCGGACATGATCGCGGGTGCGGGCGCCATCGAAATAGCGGACCAGGACCCCCGCCTCACGTAACTCGGTCATGAACTGGTCGCCAGCTATCGGCGGTTTGACGAAAAGGAAATTGGCCGACGACGGCAGCACCTCGAAACCGCCAGCGGCAAGTGCGGCGACGACCCGCTCACGGGTCGCCCGGATGCGTGCGACATTGGCCTGGAACTGAGGCTGATCAGCCAGCGCGGCAACAACCACGGCCTGGGTCAAGGCATTGACATTGTACGAATCCTTGACCGTCATCAATCCGGCGATCAGATGCGGCTGCGCACAGGCCCAGCCAAAACGCACACCTGCCAGCGAATACCCCTTCGAGACGGTCCGGGTCACCACGACATTCCCATGGCGTTTCACCAGCTCCACACAACTGTCATCTCCAAAGTCGACGTAGGCTTCATCGATGACGACGACACCAGCAAACGCCGCGCAAAGTTCGTCAATCTGCACCAGTGGAAAGGAATTGCCGGTCGGCGCATTGGGACGCGCGATAAACAATAGTCGACTTCCCTCAATCTGTTCTGCTGTATCCGCCGGCATTTCAAAATCACCGGTCAACACGACCACGCGGCGGTTGGCGCCCTGGATATCCGTCAACACCGGATAAAGGGAATAGCTCGGCTCGAAATAGGCGAGATCATCGTTTTCACCGACAAAGGCCCGGGTCACGATCGTGAGGATGTCATCGGAACCGTTGCCGGTTAGAATCCAGTCACGCTCGACCCCCATGACGCCGGCAGCGGCATCGCGCGCAGAATCCGCCAGCGGGTCCGGGTAACGATTCAACCAGGCCCAGTCAAAAGTGTTCAGCACCTCAGCAACAGCGGGAGACGGTGGATACGGATTCTCGTTGGTGTTCAGCTTGACGTATTGACCGTCGCGCGGCTGCTCGCCAGGCACATACCCGTGCATCGCCGCAATGTTTTTTCGAAACAATCCATCGCCGGCAGCCATTACATCGACTCCAGCTTGTCGATCGTCAACGTATCCAGACCGTCACCGAGAATGGCGGCGACAACACTGCACAGTTCGAGCCGCGTGCGGGCGACAGCCGGCTTGGCCTTGAGCACCGGGCAAGCGTTCCAGAAGCTGCTGAAATCCCGGGCCAGGTCAATAAGGTAACCCGCCAGCAATGACGTATCGAACTCGCGTGCCGCACGACGCAACACCTCGACATAGCCGGCACAGCGAATCGCCAGGGCCCGTTCGGTCGGTTCCCCGAGCAAGGACCAGTCGACGGCATCCGGCAGGTCGGCATCGGCAGTCTTGCGCTTGAGAGAGGCGATTCGCGCATAGTTGTAGAGCACGAACGGACCGCTGTCACCTTCGAACCGGATCGCCGCTTCCGGATCAAACTTAATGGTCGAGCGAACACCGACTTTCAGCAGCATCAACTTGATCGCCGCCATAGCAATGATATGCGCGCGCCGGTCAATGTCATCCGGAATCTCCTCCCATTTCTCGAGTGTCTTCTGCCGCGCCAGCGCGGTCATGCCGTCGAAAAGGTCATCGGCATCAACGACCGTGCCTTCGCGGCTCTTCATCTTGCCCTGAGGCAGGTTGACCATGCCGTAGGCCAGGTGGTGCAGATTCTCGGCCCATTCGTAGCCCAGCGACTGCAGGATGGCAAAAAGCACATCGAAATGATATTTCTGCTCGTCGCCGACGACCCAGATCATGGCGGTTGGCTCGAAGTCACGATGCTTGAGCACAGTGGTACCGATGTCCTGCGTGACATAGACACTGGTACCGTCACTGCGCAGGACAACCTTGCGTCCGAGCTTTCTGGCCTCGAGGTCGATCTCGACAGCGCCGTCTTCGCGCCTGGTGAAAACGCCGCGCTGCAGACCATCATCGACAATGTCGCGACCCAGGATATAGGTGTCGCTCTCGAAATAGACCCGGTCAAATTCAGCACCAGCGCGCGTGTAGGTGGCGTTGAACCCATCGAGCACCCAGCCGTTGAGTTTCTCCCACAGCGCCCGCACCTCGAGGTCATCGTCCTCCCAGGCACGCAACATGGCGTGGGTGGCAGCACCCAGTTCGGTCTGCGAGAAGAGCTCTTCCTCCTTCGCGTCGGCCAGTTCCGGCTGCCGCGCCTTGAGTTCGGCTATCTGTTTCTTGAGCTCCTGATCGAAGCGCACATAGTAATCGCCAACCAGGTGGTCCCCCTTCTTGCCGGTGGATTCGGGCGTGCAGTCGTCGCCGAATCGCTGATAGGCAATCATCGACTTGCAGATGTGCACGCCACGGTCATTAATCAGGTTGACCAGTGTAACATCGTGTCCCACACGCTTGAGGATGCTGCCGATTGCCATGCCCAGCGTGTTGTTGCGAACGTGGCCGAGATGCTGTGGCTTGTTGGTGTTCGGCGCCGAATACTCAACCAGGAATCGCTCTTTCTCGTCGTCCGCGACGATATTGCGCGGCAACAGCGCTACAGCATTGGCAACCGTGTCACGAAACAATGAAGCGTTAGTCAGGGTGACATTTACAAAGGCCTTGATGCGCTCGGCGGTCTTGGCGTCTTCATGGCTGTTGCAGAAGGCCGTGACCTCCTCTGCAATATCTTCAGGCTTCCGGCGCAGGGTTTTCGCCAGGCGGAAGCAGTTGACGGTGATGTCGCCGGTCATATCGGCGGGACACGGGTCCACAGCGATATCGACCACTTCGAGTTTGGCAGCGGCAGCGAGGTGAGCGGCAATATCGTCAATGATTCCGAAGTGCATTCTGTGTTTGACGTGTAGGGTTGATTAAAAGTGAACGCGCGATCGCGCGATGCCTATTGACCAAGTGCCAGACGATCGATGAAATGCTGCGGTCGACCCACGGCAGTCATCGCCGCCTGCGTGCGCGCTATATCGTAGGGCACCCGCACAAAACGAAGGGAGCGGTCGCGAGTTTCGTAAATGGCACAGGCGGCTCGCGGATCCTTGTCGCGCGGCTGACCGACAGAGCCCGGATTGATCAGCAGCTTACAGCCGGTCGGCAGCTGCATCTGCTCCGACAAATCGAGAAAAAGTGGATCCGTGTCGAGCGATTTACAGCCGATCGCCGGCACATGCGTGTGGCCATTGAAGCAGATGCTGCATTTTTGATATTTGAAGTTCATCACCAGCGACTTTTCGTCCCTCACATATGGCCAGATCATCGACGGCGCATTGGACGCGTGGATCACTTCAACGCCGCCGTACGCATAGAACCTCGGCAACTCTCTAAGCCAGGCCATGGCGTCTTCTGTGAGTGTCGCGCGGGTCCAAATGATATCTTCCTTAACCAAGTCCGAGATTTCCCAGCGCATCTGTTGCACAACTGTCCACTCGTCGTGGTTACCCATGACGCACGGCATTTTTAACTCACGGACCAGGTCAACACACTCCTGCGGATTGGGCCCGTAACCAACAACATCCCCGGTGCAAAGAATCTTCCCGCATACCTCAGTCTCCAGAGCACCGAGTATCGCGTGAAACGCCTCAAGATTCGCGTGGATGTCGCCGAGAATACCTATTTTCATGTTTTAGCCATGAACAGCTGCAGTCAGTTCTGTCACCAGTGCACGCAAGGCCGGCAAATGATCCGGCTGATTCTCGGCGATGCACGTGACGATCGCACTGCCCACCACGACCCCGTCGGCGGCAGCAGCCACAGCACGGGCCTGCTCACCGGTGCCAACGCCGAAGCCCAGTGCAATCGGCAACTCTGTCACCGCACGGGTGCGAGCGACATTTTCTCCGGCGTCCGCAGCGATCGTGTCGCGTACACCGGTCACACCACGCAACGAAATCTGGTAGACGAAGCCACTGGCGTTTTTGAGGATTTTCCCGGTCCGCTCCTGGCCGGTCGTCGGCGCTACCAGCTGAATCAGGTGTAAGCCTTGGCGATCGAGCACCGCACGGACGTCAGCCTGTTCTTCATGCGGCAAATCGACAATGAGCATGCCATCGGCACCGGCCGTCTTTGCAAGCTCCGCAAATTTGTCAATGCCGTAACGAAAGATGGGATTGTAATAGCTGAATACGACAGCGGGCACGTCGGGGTGGCGCTGCCGGAACTCCTGCAGCAACTGGAAATAACCAGCTCGCGTGAAGCCGTTCTTCAGCGCCGTCTCCGACGAGGCCTGGATGGTCGGACCGTCGGCAGTAGGATCCGAAAACGGATACCCCAGTTCGACAAGGTCACAACCAGATTCGACGAGAGTATCGAGGATCGCGCCAGAGGCTGCCACTGTAGGAAAACCCGCCGTGTAGTAGGCGACAAAAAACTTCTTGCCATTGCCTGTCATTTGATCGATACGATTCACGACGACGCCTCCACGAAGTCATTGACCGATGCAATGTCCTTGTCGCCTCGGCCGCTGAGATTAATGACGATGGCATGGTCCTCCGGCAGTTCAGGCGCAATCTTCATGACGTGCGCAATCGCGTGACTGGACTCCAGCGCCGGCACAATACCTTCAACCCGCGTCAACTCGAGAAACGCCGCGACCGCTTCGGCGTCGTCAATCGGCACAAACTCGACCCGGTCGGTCGCGAACAGATGGGAGTGTTCAGGCCCAATGCCGGGGTAATCGAGACCAGCACTGATCGAGTGGGCATTGATCACCTGCCCTTCATCAGTCTGCATGATATACGTCTTGCTGCCATGCAGCACGCCAACGCTGCCGCCGCCAATTGCTGCCGCGTGCTTGCCGGTAGCCAAACCGCTGCCTGCTGCTTCCACACCGATGAGACGGACGGATGGCTCATCGATGAACGGAGCGAAAATGCCGATAGAATTACTCCCCCCACCTACACAGGCGACAACCGTGTCGGGCAACCGCCCTTCGCGCTCGAGGAACTGCGCCCGGGTCTCGTCGCCGATCACCCGCTGGAATTCCCGGACCATGAGCGGATAAGGATGGGGTCCCGCGACCGACCCAATGATGTAAAATGTGTCATCGACCGTCGCCACCCAGTTGCGCAGCGCTTCGTTCATGGCGTCCTTGAGCGTGCCAGTACCGCTGGTGACAGGAATAACCCGGGCCCCCAGCAACTTCATGCGCTTGACGTTCTCCGCCTGGCGCCGAATATCCTCCTCGCCCATGAAGATCTCGCATTCGAACTTAAAAATCGCGGCGGCCGTTGCGGTAGCAACACCGTGCTGGCCGGCACCGGTTTCAGCGATGATCCGCCCCTTTCCCATGCGCTTCGCCAACAATCCCTGGCCGATCGTATTGTTGATCTTGTGGGCGCCGGTATGATTGAGGTCTTCGCGCTTGAAGTAGATCTGCGCGCCACCAAGCCGCGCGGTTAGCGCTTCGGCCTGGTACAAAGCGGACGGGCGCCCGACATAGTCACGCATATACCGATCGAACTCGGCATGAAACGACGGGTCGTCCCAAGCCTCGCGGAAGGCTTCGGCCAGATCGTTCACCGCGGGCATCAGGGTCTCGGCGATATACTGGCCGCCGAACTCTCCGAAACGGCCGTCGAAAGTAAGAAAATCTACACTACTCATGTGGTCTCTCTGCAAATAGTCCGACATTCTACAAAACTACGTACGGCGGTAGCAGGATCGTCGCAGCGTACGAAGGCTTCACCAACGAGAAAGCGTCCAATTCCCTGCTCCCACAACGCCGCGATATCGGCCGGATCATGCAGCCCGGACTCGGCAACGAGCGTACTGCGATCGGCAACGGCATCGGCCATTTCGCTGGTGTGCTCAATCCGAGTATCAAAGGTGTTAAGGTCGCGGTTGTTGATCCCGAGCAGGTCGAAATCGAGATGGGCCACGGCCCGGGCGATCTCCTCGCGGCTATGTGTCTCGGCGAGTACATCCATCCCAAGCCCATGCACACAATCACACAGGGCACGTGCCTCAGCGTCATCCAGGATGCTGAGGATGAGCAAAATGCAGTCGGCACCGAGCACACGGCTCTCGTAGACCTGATATTCGTCGATGATAAATTCCTTGCGCAGCATCGGCAGGCTTACGGCCTCGCGGGTGTCGGTGAAGTCGCGATCGCTGCCGAAAAAAAATGTCTCGTCGGTGAGCACGGACAGCGCCGCGGCGCCGCCCTCTTCGTAGGCCCCGGCCTGCACCGCGGCATCGAGGTCCGGGCGAATGCAGCCGAGAGAGGGCGAGCCGCGTTTGATTTCCGCGATGACGCCGGGACGGCCGGCAGCCACGACAGCGTCGAGCTTCGAGGCAAACCCGCGTGGCGCCGGCTCTTCGTCGAGCTGTGCCCGCAGGTCCGAGAGCGGGGTACGCGCTTTTCGGACAGCGATTTCGTCGCGCTTGACTTCAACTATTTTGTCGAGGATCGTCGGCATAGATGCCCATTGTGAAAGTAAGGAAAAAGGCGGTCCATGGGCGTGGGAACAACGATTATTGTACAGTCCGCGTGAGGGGTTGTCAACGTGGACAGACTCTCCGTCAGCGGAGTCTGATCCAACGAAGACAGGTGATTTTCGGATTCCAGACTACTCGCCGTAGAACTTCAACTGCACATATCGCGTTGCATAGTCAAAATACGAATGGTGGATCCTGCGCTTGAAGACTGCTACAGCGATTCTCCGGAAAACATTGTCGACATCATATTGGTCGTCCGCATCCAGTCCGCAAAATATCAGTGCACGGATAACCACGTGTGACAAAGACAGCGGATGCGTGGCATGTCTGTCGAATCGATCGGAATCCTTGAACTCGATCAGCCAGTCATACAGAGTCAGGCCAGATGGGAGCTTCAGATTTTCCTCGGCGTCCATATCGAGAACGTCCGGAAGAATCGCCAGTACCAGCAAAAGGTCATGCAGCAACTGCGGAGCCCCTTCCACATTCCGGACGCCGCTGTGGAGGAACTGCTCTTCGACCTGGTACACCTCCTGCATTAGCCAGGCAATTTCATTTGCAGATTCAGGCGATACCGGCTGCTGTTTCTTTAATTGTCCGCACAAGCAGCCAATGTTCTGCCGCAGGTCATGAATCGTATTGCGGTTTATGGGCAACGACAAAAGTCGCCGCAATTCCAGAACGCACGTTCCAGACAAGGGATCGATGGTGCATTCGGTACGGTTTTCTTGCATGATCCACAACCGGACGTTTTGGTGTGACTTCGAAAGCAGGCGTCATTACAAACATAGTCGCGAATCGCATCGGTCATAGAGACAGAAGGGAATTCTGGACCGTGAGCTCGGTAATATGATTCGCTCACCTCACATCTTCACTTATTATCTTTCACAAAAATTGCACTGGCCGTTCCTCACCCTCCTGTTTCCGATTGCAGCGATGCATAGGCAAGACTATTCTACGAGACACCCTTCACGCGCCACCAATATCCATCAGTTAAATGAGCCGTGACCAGATTCGAATTCTAATTGCCCAGGATACCATGCCCCGGGAGTCCTTTCTTGCGGACATCCTGCGTCAGGCGGGATATACTCATCTCCAAGCTGTGAGTTCACGGGAAGCCGCGCTGCAGGCACTGGACATCAGCACCTCGGGCAACGGACGCTACGTCACCGGCACGGCCAAACAGTTGCCGGCTGTAGCAATCACGCATATGACCTTGGCGGCGGACGATAATCGCGAGCTATGCAGCGCAATCAAAGCTGCCTACGGCAGTCGCCTGCCGATTATCATGGTGTTGGGCGACGACTCGGTCGATGACCAGGTCAAGATGATCGATGCCGGTGCCGACGCCTTTGTAGTCGAGCCGGTGTTCCCGAATGAATTGCTGGACAAACTCTCGCAGCTGCTCAAACCGCAGGCCGAACTGGAGGACATCGGAACCGACACGCCGATCAACATTGTGCTGAAAACCCAGGCCGCGGCGCCGGATATCGGCGACGAAATCGATGGCTATCGTATCGTCGAACTACTGAGCTGCGCGGGGCGTATATATGTATACCGTGTCGAGGATCACGCTGGTCGAACATTCGCGATGAAGATGCTCAACGCCTCGGGTGATGCCGAAGAACACATCCTGCTGAGGTTCGAGCGCGAAGTCGACATCATGTCGAGCATCGATCATCCGAATGTGGTGCGTTTCATCGACCGCGGCAGCTACGCGGACAACAGTTACATGCTGATGGAATTCGTCACGGGCCGACACTTGGAGGATCTTCTGGCCGAGTATCCGGACGGGCTTGATTTCGCCGGCGTCTATACTGTTGCAATGGGGCTGGTGCAGGCGTTGGAGTCAGTACACTCGATGGGGATCATCCACCGGGACATAAAGTTGAGGAACCTTTTTCTGACAGACGATAACGAGATTAAGGTCGGCGATTTCGGCATCGCGGTACGCATGGGCGAAACGCGCTTCACATCCATGGGCTATTGCGTCGGGACACCGCTGTATATGGCACCGGAGCAGGCGCGCGGCCAGGACGCGACGCCGGAGACGGATATTTACTCCTTCGGCGGCACGATGTACCATCTGATTTCGGGACAGCCGCCTTTCACGGCGGAAAACGCACTGGACATGATCCAGCGTCACCTCAACGATGATGTACCGCCGCCGCTGAATCAGTGGCGGCCGGAAGTCACGCGCTCATGGGACGTACTGATCGTCGATCGCTGCATGGCAACCGAACCGAGAAACCGCCCGGGATCGATGGCGGAGGTGGCGGCAATGTTACCACACCTGAAGACGGACCGCTTCTGACTTGGAACTGGAGTACTGGATTGATGCAACACGGAAATCCAAAAACGCAGTTCCCCATCGACGCGGCTTATGAATTGCCAGGCTCTCGGCAATAATGGTCCAGCTATGCACCAATCCATCAGCCAACCGCAGCGGCATCAGATGAGATCGTCCACCTGGATGAAATGGCGGCGGAACATGCGCTCGAGCTCGTGTTGCATCTTTTCGCTCGACAGGAAGTATGTCGACAGGCTCTCGTAGTCCCCGTATGGAAAAGCCATGGAGTAGGTCGGCTTCCCGGTGTCCCGGTCGAACGCCAAAAACATCAGCTCTGTCTCCGTCGTGTTGCCGAAATCAAACAGCAACTCGTGGCGGATAGGGTCGAGGTCGTCGCAATTTTGGTATAATTGGTATTTAATGTATTCGATAATCCGGTCGTCAAACTGCCTCTGATGTATGGCAATCTTCTCGATCAGCGCGTTACGTTTGGTGACAAGCCGGCAGCCGGGACGTTCCTCGCTCGAAAAATCGTTGAACACCATGTCATAGATTTCCTCGACGTGGACGACGGCGTCATCTAGCCGTTCAATGATTGTCGGCGGCAAATAATAGACCATCCAGCGCCCGCCGTCATCCCGGTAGAGAATTGGCGTTTCGTAGAGAAAGTCAGTCTCGCAGGCATCGCAGTGCACAGTGTTCAGGCGTCCGGCAAAAAGGCTCTTAAGATCATCCGTTTTCAGGTCGGTGAGTACGGTGACAGGTGCAAACGAGGTCTCCACCGCACACTTGGGGCAGCTTGCAGTCAAGTCAGTCAAGTCAGTCAAGTCAGAAGTTGTCCGTTCGCCGTCCATACCCTAATGTCATGCGCGACATTCAAAAAATCAACCGTTACAGGACGATTCGCGTGCAGGCATAATGCATGCCGCAAGGCTCGGAACGGCACGAACGCGGACGACGCGTAACTCAGACCACAGCCTCACGGATCCCCGGTAAAAGCTGCGATGCGAAGGCTCGAGACGCCGGCTACAGGCCACAGATCGGATCACCGGCACGTTTCGGAGAACTTAGCATCGGCGGAAAACCTGCCGGCCGGATTCGCTCGCACAAAACGGAATTTAAGCAATATTGAATATCGAAAGACATTCAATCGCAGGGAGCAATTCATGAGCATTCATTTACAATGGTTCGGCCTGGCGACTTTTCGCATCTGGGAAGAAGGCGGCTTATCACTGGCTATGGATCCGTATTCGCCACCCGTGGTTGCCAACGCCTGCGGAATTCCCGACCCCGCCGTGCTCGACTTCAAAATAGAGGCGGATACCGTCATCTGCAGTTCATTGACGGACGAGGCACATTCCTACGTGCAGGCGGTCGAGGGTTATGGGCAGGTTATCAACGCCGTAGACGTGGCCCAGGGAACGATCCAGCCCGAGATCAATAATGAACGCATGTATGCGGTCCAAGCTGCCGAGGCCCCTCACCACCCCGAGGGCCCCGATGACAATGCCTTGTACGCGTTCAAGGCCGGGGGCCTATGGATTCTGCACATGGGTGATCTCGGCTACGGCATCGGCGCCGAGGAACTGGCACCGTTTGCCGGGCGCTGTGACGTCTTGCTCACACTCGTCGGAGAGCATCTGACCCTGCCCCTGGAAGACCTCGATGCGATGATCGACATCCTCGACCCCACGTGGATCCTGCCAATGCATTACAACTGCCCGCCAATCACCGCGGGCATGACCAAGCTGAACGCTTTCATAGAGCGCCGCCCCCTGGATCCGGTTGTCTTTGTCCGCAACCACACCGTGACCCTGCCGTTGCCCAGGGTTGAATGCTCCAGGCCAACGATCGTTGTGCTGGAACCGGCGGGATATGAGGCGACCGAGAAGTTTTGAGGGGGATCAATACCCCGATGCCTTTGCGCTCGTGCCACATAACCCCACCGTCACGAAAACACCGTGCGGAAGGCTTCGATGGCCGCGTAATCATCCGCTTTCGGAAAGGCTTCCAGCCCGACATGGCCGGCATAGCCAACGTCGCGTAACACCTGCGCGATATGTGGGTAGTTGATCTCGCCGGTGCCCGGTTCATGGCGGCCCGGGACGTCCGCCACGTGCACATAGCCAAGCACGCTTGCAGTCTGACGGATGAGTTCGCTGACATTGCCTTCTTCAATCTGCGCGTGATACACATCGAACAGCAGCTTCAGGCGCGGACTGCCGACTTCCTCGACCAACCGCAGGCCGTCTTCGATGAGCGGACAAGGGTACCCGGCGTGATCAGTTTTCGTGTTCATGATTTCGAAACTGTAGGTCACGTCATATTTCTCGGCCAGCGTGGCCAGGCGACAGCCGCACTTGTAAATGGTGATCCACTTCGTCGCCGGATGCTCAGCAGCCGCATGAACGACCTCCCCCTTAGCGTTCAACTCGCCGGTGGCGATCGCCAGGTTTTGGCAACCGAGTCGAGCAGCAACCTCAAGGTTGGCCTCGACACCCTCGAAAAACGTCTCGACGCCGTCCGGGTGAACCATGTTCCCGCCACGCCAGCCGGTTATAGCGCCAATGGTAATATCCGGGTCGTCAGCGATCTCGTCCAGGGCATCCTCCTCCCAGTCCCAAAGGTCGACGGCAAAACCGGCAGCCGCGATCGCCCGTACACGTTCGAGAAATGGCAGGTTCTGCAGGACGGTGCCGCCACAAATAGAAAGTTGAAACATGGGAAGTACGGGGTTTCAGGTTCAGGTTTCAGGTGGCAGATGGCAGGGAAATCAAACCTTATCCCTCTGCGTCGTGGAATCGGCCCAGCGTGTCTCTCAGCATTTTGCGTTTCAGATTCACGTCTACGCCTACAAAGATTATTCTCACGCCCAGCTCGAGGTAGCGACTGACGCTGTTTGGATCGAACGCGCCCATGGCGGTAATCTTCCCGGCCTGTGCCGCCGCCTCGAGCACATGTTCAATCTTTGGCGCGAGCTGCGCTTTAGCCGTCACGCTGTCGAGGCCACTGCCCGCGGCCCAGTCAGCGGGCCCAATCGTCAGCATGTCAATGCCATCGACGCTGAGGATTGAGTCCAGCGCTTCGTATCCCGGGTCACTTTCGATCATCACCATCAGGCGGGTTGCATTGTTCGAGTCAACCAGGTCCTGCACCGAATCGGCCAGGTGATAGTCGAAGTTGACACTGCTTGAGCAGACCCCGCGCCCGCCCACTGGCGGATACTTTCCAAGCTGCACAAAGGCCTCGGCCTGTTCGGGAGTGCGTACGTCGGGCAGGTTCAGAATCTGTATCCCGCCATCCGCCAGGACCTGCACGTGGCTGCGGGAGAGTTCAGGCATCCGTACCATCGGCACCATGCCGAGATGGACGATCGTGCGCGACACCCGGATTGCTTCCGTGTTCGACTGCGCCCCATGCTCCAGGTCCAGCCACACGACGTGATATCCTGCCTGCGCCATCAGTTCAAGTTCCACGATAGTCGTGTCGCGACAGATGACACCGTACAAGTGGTCGTGCTCTTCGAGCAGCTCTTTAAGGCGATCTTTCATAGTCACTCTTCTTCCCGGTTGACCGACAGTCCGCCGGCGCGTTCGTGACCGACCAGTTCCCACCATTTGGCACCGGCTGGACGTTCGAGCACCAGCGGCTTGAGAAACTCGACGGACTTCTTCAGGCCTTCATCGACTTCGATGAACTCGCATTCCATCTCCACGGAGATCACATGGTCATAGCCGGTGAGGCGAAGGGTCGTAATAAACTCCGTCCACTCTTTCGCATCATGCCCCCACCCGGCCAAGGTGTAGTTCCAGGAGCGTTCGGCGGGATTTTCCGGGGTGCTGTTGTCCATCAGGCCTTTGATGCGAATGTTATGCTGCTGAAGACTGACATCCTTAGCATGGACGTGCTGGACAACGTCGCCCAGAAACCGCACTGCCTCACTCGGGCTGATGCCCTGGTACCACATATGTGAGATATCAAAATTACAGGCTATAACAGGCCCGATAGCCTCCCGCAACCGCATCAGGTTCGTGGGGTTGTAGATCATATCGCCGCCATGCATCTCGAAGCACAATGTCACGCCATGATCCGCTGCAATCTTTCCGTGTTCGCGCCAATAGGGCAGCAGGCGCTTCTCCCATTGCCATTCCAAGGTATCACGCAAATGGGGCCACTCCGCGAAACTCACCCAGTTCGGCGACTGGTCGCCTTCCGCCCCTTCCGGCAGACCGGCCAGGAGCGTCATACGTTTCACGTCCGCCTTCTCCATAAACTGACAAGCCGTACGGAACTCGCGGGAATACTGGTCGGCGACATCCTTGTCCGGAGCCAACGGTGCACCATGACCGCCAAGCGCACTGACTTCGAGGCCATAACTAGCAAATTGATCCTGCCAGCGACTGATCTCGCCGGGATCCCTGATCAATGATTCCGTCCTGCAAAAACTGTTGTTCCACAATCCGCATGCACCGACTTCGACCGCGTTGAAACCGAGGTCGCGGGCATATGCCAACCCTTCCTCCGTCGTATCGAAGTGCAGTAAATTCTGTGAGATAACGCCGAGTTTCATGGTGCAATAATAATAGGCCGAGTGGAAAAGGTCAAAAGGTAAAAAGAATCGACTGTCCAAATACTTTCGTCTTTCCATATCGCCCCGACCTGAAACACAGGATAAGGTACTCGGCTACCCGTGGTCATCCCCCCCCCATAGTCCCAGGATCTTAAACAAAAACACACCATACCCGCATGATCTCTTGCCACCCCCTTTCGGTTACGCAGCGCTTTTTCTCTATGGCGGAAGGGAATAAAAAAATCCGTCCAAAGCGAGCTTCTGGAAAACTATGACATGAAAAATGCCCGCAAACCAAAGATACATTCGCGCGGTTTTACCCTCATCGAATTGCTGGTGGTCATCGCGATCATCGCGATCCTCGCCTCCATGCTGCTGCCGTCGCTGAATCTGGCCAAGCGCAGTGCAAAGGTGATTCTCTGTTCCAACCAGGAGCGTCAGATGGGTCTGGCGCTAGCAATCTATTCTGGCAATTACAACTCATACCCGCCGCCCGGCGGCACCAATACCTCATTGCTACACAACACGGTCGAACCATACCCCGATACCAGGGACGTCTTCGTCGAAATGGCGGGGGGCGACAAAAAATTCTATTGGTGCCCGCTCTCTCAGGGCGTCTCCCCAGAGGACAGCACGGGCGGAAGTGCACCGTACAACGAGTACTTCTATACCGGGTCACCGCCGTATGACACCTATTCGAACGTGGGCTATGCCATGGCGTTCAATTGGGTACCCGGCACAAACGCCTGGAACAACACCGACACACCGGACGGTACGCCGTTCAGAATCGATGATCCGAAGGCTATTCTCGTGTCGGACGAAAACTCCAGCGGCTCTACGGCCGTGCCTGCCTGGCCGGATGTCAGTCGACACAGCGGCGCGGGGACGAATTACACGTATTCACCGTTCATCGACACCAACGCACTGTATGGCGATGGTCACGTGGAAAGACGCCGCGGCCCCCTCGAGCAATGGGTACAGCATTTCATTAACGGTGTTTGGTTCTCCTTCTAAAACGCTACCACCCCAAAGCAGGCTTTTTTTTATCTTTTTCGATCAATCGACTCACTAACGCCCACGCCGATTATGAAGAAACTGCATCGGCTATATGGACGGTCACCTCGAAGTCAAGCGCGGGCACTTCAACGGTGCCTTCAAGGTTGGAACGGCGAATAGCTGACGATCGGCGGCAACGGAGACTGGCTTCACTGAATCAGCGGCCGCAAACGCCATTACCCTCGCACGGGTGGAGCTCCCGAGTAGCCGAGAAGATATCGAAGCCTCGTCGAAAATGTCGCTGCCTTTTCGGCAGGAATGCTACCTTGGAAGTCATTGAAAGGCTTTATCCAGGAGCGGCAGTAATAGCACAGGATGGCGCGACGCGGTGCGTCTGTTTCGTTAGGGCCGGAGCGGTGCCAGGTATTCGAAAGCCAGATGGCCACCGACCCAGCTGGCGCCGTCAGTGTAATTTCGCCATCGACGCCGTCTTCAGTCCATCGCGGCTTGCGCCGGGTAAGGTGGCTGCCGGGGACGACCCGTGTTGCCCCGTTGTGCGCGGTGAAGTCGTCGAGCATAAAGGCGTTCTGCGTCGTCAGTGGAAAATCCGGCAGCGGCTCCGGCAACTGCCCGAGTGGCACGTCCACGTGCCAGGCGCCGCCCTCGGTGTGTGCGCCGATGCTCGAACCGCTGCAGTCGGACAAGACGCAATCCTCCCCGAGCACTTCATGCACGAGACCAAGCACATCAGGTTGCTCAACGAGATGTGCCGCCTCGATCTTATTGAGGACATTCCAGATCCGCTGCGAGTTGTCGTTGTCAAATAACGTCGGCAGATGCATAAACAGCTTATTCACCGCGGCAATATCGACCGGCCACGGCGTTTCCAACTGCTCTGTCCGGGTGCACCGGATCCGATGCATGAGACGCTCCAGTTCTGCCGCGCTGATGTCGTAACTCCCGGCCAGGAACGCCTCAATAGCGGCGTCGTCAGCGTGCGCCCCCGGGTGTTGGCTGAGGCCACCCAGAAACGGGCTCTCCCTCTCGGCAGCAGTCACGTCCTCGAACTGTGAACGTAAACTTTCCAATTCAGAAGTGCCCAGCACGTCCGGCAGGACCACGTATCCGTGCTCCCGAAGATGTGCAATCGCATCCTCATGGTCAATGTTGCTCATAATGCTAATTTAAAGCTCCAACCGCAACATAAAAACCTTCCCATTTTCGCACTTTTTTGCAGCTATTGTTATGTTACTACTTACCAAAACGGACACTGTAAAAAAAACACATGTGCCGGCATTTTCATGCCTGGCTTGCCTTCCCGCCGACCGGGTATCTGGGCGCATCGACCAACGGATAGAAATATGCAATGGTCATCGGTTTGTCGGACTCGTTCACGAAACGATGCGGAACTCCGGGCGGCATAATTGTCGTGTCGTACCTGTTGAGATCGAATCGCTCGCCGTCGACATACGCGACCGCAGTGCCATCAAGAATGATCACGGTCTCCTCACACGGGTGAGTGTGCAGGAGTATCGCTGCCCCGGGTTCAAATATCGATACGCCAGCGGTCATCGTGGTGGCACCCTGCTGGCTGTTGACCAACCGCATTGCGGCAACACCCGAGTCACTCCGGTCGATATCAAGTTCTTCGGCTCTGGTAACAGGCATGGCATTTTCCCTTTGCGTTTATAAATCCCAGCCGTCTGTGCAATCCGGGTCCTTTCTTACTTACGCCGGAGAACAAAGAGACGACCGGATGTGATGGCATCGATCTGGAACACGTCCTGCCGTCGGCGACGGTGCAGGGGATCGGGCATGCAGTAGGCCCCCAACACTTACAACCGGCGCATTTCGCCTTTGGCAATCCTCACCAGACGGTCAACCTCCGCTGTCGTTTTCTGCTTGCTGCCGTCAGGCCAGGCAACCTCAATGTCGACTGTGCCATTGTAATCGCCGAGGCCGAAGTGCAGCGTCAGGTCGTTCTGGTTCGCTTGGCCGGTAGCGCCCTCCACGGTACGTGTCAGGACCCAGCCATTAACGTGGACGCGAACAGTGGCGCCAATGGCAGCACGGTTCACAAGCTTCCCCTCAGCTGTCGAAGGCGCGTCGAGTTTCACCTTGAGCCACCGTCTCGCCGGCATTTCGTTGCGCAGCAGTTTGCCGCCCAGCATCAGATCGAGATCACCGTCGTTGTCAAAATCTGCCCACGCCGCTTGCGAGGTCCGAGAGGCAACTATACCGACATCTTCTGTCACCTCGGCAAACGTCCACTTTCCGATGGGGGATTGGTCGTGCGACAGGTTGGTGGGACGTACCGTCGCAAGGTCCGCCGAGCGGTTCGCTACCATCATTGCCTTGTCACCGGAATAGTACGTCGTGATTACCACATCGAGAAACCCGTCACCGTCGACATCGCCGAGTGCGGGAGATGCGTACGATTCCTGCCAACGAAAGTCGACCTCGCCGCTCAGGTCGGCGAAACCGTAATCGCCTTCGGGCCCTAGATTGCGATAGAACTTGCAGCGGTCCTGATACGCCGGCGCGTGACTGAAATTGCCAACGAACAAGTCAATGTGCCCATCGTTGTCGAAATCACCCCAGCAGGAACCGATGGTATGCCCCCACGCCTTACCGGCGCCGTCGCCGCAGGTGCCGTTATGCGCCCCGATGTCGTGGAAGCCGCCACTACCGTTGTTACGCCACATATAGTTGGGCAGCAACCGGTAGTTCGAGACATAAATATCTGTATCGCCGTCCTCGTCGTAATCGGCGATTGTAACACCGCGCCCAGCATACTTCCACCGGGCATTCCAAACGTGCTTGAAGCCTTTGCCGGCTTCGTTGTTCAGGATGATATCGTAGATCGGGGCGGCGTGGCTGACAGTTTCGAATCCCGTGATATAGAGATCTACAAAACCGTCGCCGTTGAAGTCACCCCAGGTGGCGGCATAGCTGCGCATGATTTGCTTTGGCGGCAGCAGGCTGGAGACGTCCACGAACTTCTCGCCATCGAAGCGCACCAGCTTGTGCTGCTGGATCACGTACAGGTCGAGAAAACCGTCATTGTCATAGTCGGCCCAGATCCCAGCTCCGGTCGCCGGCATCTCGACTTGCTCAAAGCCCTCACCGCTGGAACCCAGCGTATTGTGCCAAAGACGGCCGTCAAAAAGGTCGACCCAACCATCATTGTCGTAGTCACCCCAGGCCGCCGAAGAACCCGTCCCGGTGATCCCCATCAGGCTGGTGACATCGACCAACGTCGGACCTCGCGGCGCCGCGGCACCCGCAGGGTCTTGCGGGCCGACCAATGCGACGACCTCAGGTTCAGCACGCCAGGTGCCAGTCTCGTCGGATGCGTACTTGACGACCAGGACGTTATTCACAGTCGGCGGTGGCTCACTGCCTATAGCGCTCTGGAGTTCCCACTGGATGTAACCGATACTCGTTGCTTTCGAGCCATCTTCGATATCATTCGAGGTCCACGTAAAACTGTACTCGCCATCACCTTCGGTGTCGCTGACTGTGATGCTGTGTGTTTTCGGCGTTGAACCCATGTCGAGGGTCGCGGAGCAGTGCCACGTGTGCGTCTTCTGCGTGGCGTCGGTGTTGCCTTTGAGCCGGTGTGTCGGCGACCAAATCGTTGCTCCCAATACCATGACAGGATCCCAAGCGTACCAGTTAAACATGTTCATCCATTCATTGTTGCCTTCATTCCACGCGGCGTCGAGCCAGCGCGAAAATATGCCACCATCCGTAAGGCCGGCGATATTGACGTCGAATTCGGCGTGAAGGATGTTTTCGTCGGACTCGGGGGTCACTGGGGCAAAGGCAAACCCGGGATACGTAGCATGTCCCTCCCATGCCAAAGCGTCCGAATGCTCGACCAATACGGTCACAGCCATCAGGGGGGTGGTCAGGCATATGAATGCAAGCGCCAAAGCGCCCAGTCTGGAGGTTGGTTTGCGGGTTAACATGGCCTGTTCTTCTCTGTTGTGATGTTAGTTTAATAGCTTTTTTTTATGACAAAGCCGCCATGTTTCAATATGGTATAAGGATTCTCCAGGTTGATTGCCCCGTCCGCATCGTCATAGATCCCGCCGGCAAAAATCTTGTCAATCCTCTCCTGGCTGAGCACCTCATTTCAGACCGTGACGTTCTCAAACTGACCGTCCATGCTCAGCCCGTCAACATACAGGCCACCAAGCTCAATTCAGTAAGGTTTGAGGAAACTGGTAAAGCCGAGCGTGTTCCCCGACAGTTCCGGGTTGACTGGGCCCCACCATCTGCCGCTATCCAAATGGATCAGCCAACGGCCCCGTCCTCGGTAGCGACCACCGTGTACCAGGTGTCCGACAACATTTGACAACCGGTTTCAACGGACGTGGAAACCTCTCCGGCGTAGGCGATCCGCAACTCCCCATTGCGCCGCGCAACGTGGAAGCTGCTCCCGATATCATCGCAAACCGCCAAGATCATTTGCCGGTCTTTGCTGTTCGATAGGCGCACCCGGAAGGTAATGGTGCCGGTGCCCGTCGAGCCGTCATGGCCGTTGCCGGAGAAATCCATGGCGCTGTCATCGTCGAAGTTCCAATAGGCGACCAGGCTCGGCTTAGCGGGCAACTCCGCAGTTGCCGCATCAGCGATCATCGCCGTGAAAATCATGAAGGTGGAAAGAAGAAAATGCTTCATTTAATTGCGGCTGGTGGTGCATATGAAATGCGGCTGGAGAAGGTACTCCAACGATCGCGTGCATACAAAAAGACCACCGCTAACCTGCAACTCGACCTTCTCCCTCACAAAGGCCAACGAGATTCTCGCCATCGGAAAAATGCACTGCGACCCGAGTGCTATTCCGGCGGCAGCATGTCCGCCAGAAGTTCGTCGGGCATGTCCTTGCCAACGACGAACGTCTTGCGGTCGGCATACCAGAAGATACGCCGACCATCACGTTCGGTCAGACTGGCGTACATGGCCAGCCAATCGAGCTGAATCATGCCGGTCTTCACCCGCTGTGTATCCATCAGCAGTTTTGGTTCACTAAACCAGATCGGCTGATATGCATCCGGCCGGAATGCTCCCACGGCAATCCAGATCGGCCGGCGAGCCGCCATATCCCAGGGCCCCGTGTCGCCCTGATCGTGGCCGTCCCGGTTCGAATAGAACAACAGGTAACGACCGTCCTCCAGCCGGTAGATCGGTTCCGGCGACTTGACGTGACGCACTTCACGACCACCATCTCGGTAGAGTAAGGGCTCAGGCGGTCTCCAGCTATGCCCGTGGTCATCCGAGACGGTGTACCAGATCGAGCCGGTCACGGTACGCATATTCATCCATAAGCGGCCGTTCGGAAGACAGACAATGGCGGGTTCCTCAGCCAGGCTGTACCCTTTCGAGGCGTCCGGCTCGATGCCGCAATTGACACGAATGGTTCCTTCCTCATCCGGCAGCCAGGTAATCTTAATGTCCTTCGGGTCCGGACCATCGTCGATATTATCGAATCGCATCAGTTCACACTGCGTGTCGGTGTGCCATCGATTGCCGCCGAGCGGTCGGGGATATACCATCTTGCTGGCCCAGCGAGTCAGACCGACAATCATGCGCCCCTCCGCGTCCCGAACCGGCTGTTGCCAGACAATGCAGTCCGGCGGGACCTTCGGATCGGGATGGTCGTAGCGGGTGCGTCTGAACGGAATCTCCACCCCACTGTCTACCCAGGTAATGCCGTCGTCGTCGGAATACAGCACATGCAGGGGCCCACACCAGAGACTGCCTTCGTGAGCGCCTGGAGTAGCCGCATACATGCAGTAGATGCGGCCGCACCGGCTGACCAGCGGAAACCCGGCGGTCGTAGTCATATTCTTCGCCGGAGGCTCAGCCATACATTTGGCAGGAGCCCAGCTGTGACCGCCGTCGGTGCTCCGACTGTACACCGTGCGGCTGTCGGGGGCACTTTCGAATGTGCCCGTCGTCCAAATGCACATCAGGTCTCCGCCCGGCGTGTAAAACACATGGATGTGATCGCTGTACTCGTCCGGGTCCCCCGGCCACTCCGGCAGGTGGATAACATAGTCCGGCTCCGTACGTTGCCAGTCATCCGTGTAGCATTGGGATGAGTTGATCGCTTTGTCGGTCATAAATATTGTTCGTGAATGCTTGTTGGGGACTGCTAAAGCGGGGTTTTCTAATCCGTCTCATGGTAGTGTAACGCGGACACGGATACAAGCGCACTGAAAGATTGGAATTGCTCGGCTGATAAAATTCTGACAGGCGATTCAATGGGCCACCCTATTCCCAGAACGGAATAAGCACGATCGCCCTATTCGTTATGCCACTATAGCTGTCGCCCCCCCAAAAAAAAAGCGTACATATCTGAGGAAAACGTCACGGATATTTACACTTGAATCTTTCCGGTTTGGTCGTAGGATAAACCGCATCGGGAGCCCCCAAAAAACAGGGTAAGATCTACCTGTGAACGCATGGATTGGCCTGGATCAGCGAAGCCGCCCTTCTGTGGTCCCGGCGATGTGATATTAGCACACGAATTGATGATAGAGACCAACCTGATCAACTGACCAACGTGCCTGACGATAGCAGCCGCCAGTAGGCGTTCGCGGTCGATTTTTGATATTCATACCGGCAGATTAATCCGATAATGATTATACGAAAAAAAACAGGGGCGCCAAGATGACAAAAGTTGAGTTTGACGAACAACAGTGGGAGCTTGTCGGGGCACCTGGAATTCTCAAGCCAGCGAGTGGCGAAGCTGATACGCCCCCCGAGTTTCCACTGCACTGGCGGGCATACGGCCCGGTCCCCGCCGAGCACACCCGTCTTTCAGGACACTCTCTCATTAACCTCGGTGCAGAGCCTCTGGTTAGTGCAGACGTGGAAGCCCTCCACGAAGTGCCCGAGCAACTCACGATCGGCGACCAGAGCTTTGACGGACAGGGCATCGTACTCAATGGCTCAATGTTCGATTTTGATAAATTGTTCGACCCGCACGCCAACGGACAACAGGTTTACGCCATCGCCGAGTTCGCGGTCGATGAAGCCACCGAAATCATCCTCGGTGCCGGTGCGGATTGGTGGATGCAGGTCTGGATCGACGGCAAGGAAGTGCTGAGCACCTTGGAGAACGGCAACCAAGACACGACGTTTGATACAACTAATCACTGCGTTCGCCACCGCCTGACAGCCGGCAAGCACTTGATCGTCCTGCGGTCGATCCGTGGCGGCGGCAGCTGGCACATGCACATTGGATTTGTGACGCCTGATGACGAACGCTACGGGACACGGCAGTTGGATCGCTGGGAAATCCTTCCCGACGATGAGCATCTGATGCTGCCGCCTATGGGCCTCGCCGAGCTCGGCATGGCACTGCGCACCGACAAGTGCATTGCCGATGAAACGGTCGAGTGCGATTTCCTGCTGCATGACCATGAAGGACAGTTCGGCATCGTCTTCGGCGCACAGGACAGCGAGAACTATTACTGGGCCTATTATCCGCGCTGGGGCCAAAACTGGCGCGCCCGCGCCGTATACGCCGTGATTGCCAAGGTCGAGTCCGCCCGAGGCGGCCACGCCCGGGGCCTGGCGATGATGCTCATGCCCAACGTCATCGGCCACATTAACGCGAAGCTTTCGATTAAGGTTGAGCGCCGCGGCAATCAGATTCAGATGTATATGAACGGTGTCAAGGGCCCGTCCATCATCGACAACACGTTCGGCGCCGGTTTTACAGGCGTCAAGGGGCATAGAGACTTCGAGGTCCGCAACTTCAAGGCTTCCGGCAATGAGGTTTCCGATTTCGGATTGCAGATTGCGGATTCAAAAAAGCAGACCTGGTTCAACCTATCCACTGATTTTGACTACGGCGCCCTGCATGCCCCCGCCACGCTCATGCGTTTCCAGAGCGGCGAACTCCTCGCCGGCATCAGCAGCCGTGAGGGGTTGTTCCATAGCAGCGATCCCGAGGCACAGATACGGCTATACAGGTCACAGGATGCCGGGCACACCTGGCAGCGTCACGGCGACGTTCTGCCAATGGCCGATTTTCCGCACAATGCCCTATGGGGGATTCGCTGGTTTGAGCCCCACCCCGGTGTCATTCGCGCCTTCAGCCATGGCCCGGCAGTCACTGGGGCGTATGAGTATCTCGAGGAGGCCAAGGGGCCTGAGGAAATACTCACATTTCGAGACTCTGACGACTTCGGCATAACGTGGTCGGAAGCACAGACATCCGAGCTCACCGGTGACTGGAGCACGCTCTACGGCCCGCGCTGCAACAACCATATCTACGGCTTCACACAGCTTGACGACGGAACACTGCTGGCTGTATTTCTTCACATGTACAATAACCTGTACGACTGTATCCCGAACCACGGGCAGAGCACCTGGGGCACAGAAATCGCGCAACCGTATGCGTCACGCAGCGAGGATGGCGGCCTGACGTGGCAGCCGCCGGTTCCGATGGACAACGCCAACATCATCGACGGACAATCACCGGAGAGTCCCAATGGCGGATTTTCGGAGACCGTTCTTGCGCAATTACCCAATGGCAGGATCGTCGCAACCTGCAGGCCGTTTCGCTCACCGTATAGCTGGTTGACGTTTTCAGACGACGACGGCCAGTCGTGGCGACAGGCCTGTTATGCACCGTTCTCGATCGCCGGAGGCCCGCAGATGGTCGCAACAGCATCGGGATACCTCGCGCTGGTCGGTCGGCAAACGGGTTTGGGCCTGCACACCAGCGTCGATGGCGGACTGAACTGGGACACGGGCACGCTGCTCGACCACGACTGCTGGTTCAACGGCCACCTGATAGAAACCGAACCGGATGTTATCCTGGTGTACTACTTCAACCCGGGCGGAGTGAACACGCCAGCCTTCCCACGGATGCAGCATCTTCGAATTACACCGGAGGGACCAGTTCCGGTGGAGGTTTAATCGTCCAGCCTGTCGCGGCTGCAACGCCATACCCAAAACCGCCCATGATTCTCCCAGCGAAAATTCGTACGCGACTCAGTCGAGCGACTCGCGAGATCCAGTCAGCACTGTGACATGGGTGAACTCGCGATCGAAGACATACGGCCGGATCTTGATGGTGCGATCGAGCTGCTCGTTGCCCCGCAAGCCAGAGGCCGCGTCCACGACAATTCCGACTTTAATACCGGGCGGTGCGATGCTGTAGTTAGATGTCTCGAGCACCTGCCCTTCATTGATTTCACAATCGAGCTGAAGATGTCTGACCAAGAGCACGGGGCGGCTACGCAACGATCGATCTTCGGCACCGGCGAGAATTCCGTAACAGCCTGTGCCCGCGGGGGACACGCTAAGCCGGCAATTGGCGTCGACAATGGTAAGCACACCGGCAGTTTGTTTCGAGACCTCGGCGATCCGCCCGAGCAAAAAACCATTGGCCAGCACCGGCTGGCCAACAGCGATGCCGTCCTGTTCGCCCCGGTTCAACTGCAGCCGACGGCCACCGGCGGCGGGATCGCGGAAAACCACACGGGCATGCGTGACTGCCAAGGCTGCAGTTTCTTCGAGTTGCAGTAGTCGGCCTAATTCGCGGTTCTCGCGTTCGAGCTGTTTGATTCTGGCGAGCTGTACGGCTGAACGTTCATCCGCCTGCTGCAATTCCGTGATTTCCTGCACCAACTCGGCTTTCGATCGCAACATCTGCACCTGCTCAGCGAGCTCGGCCTCAGCGGCACTCTCGGCGACTGTAAACGGGCTGCTGAAATCCCGCAGCAGCCTGCGACCGTCCGGGTGAAACCGAAACACCAGGACGACAATGATCAACGCCAGGACGACGGCGACCGGAACAACAATTTTACGAATCGACTTCAAGGGCAACGGTTCATTTTCTGGTGTGTAGAAAAACGAGAATAGTGGACGGTTAGAGCTATGGAGTAATAGAATAACGGAACCGGCGTTTCCGCAGTCGCCAGCACGCCAGCACGCCATCCGATCAATCTGGTCCACATCGTGCTAATGTAGACGCCTTTGCACCGGGAGAAAGCGATTGGAACCATGGCAACTAAATCTGCGGCGAATCTGGTTTGTACAGCTCTTCAGTATCATGGGGTTTGCGCTGTGCATGCCACTCGCGCCATACTATATCCAGGAACTCGGCGTAACCGATCCCGACAAGGTGAAGTTCTGGTCGGCGCTGTTCTTTGCAGTTACCCCACTTTCGGTCGCGATCATGGCGCCGATCTGGGGGATCCTCAGCGATCGCTACGGCCGTCGAATTATGCTGATGCGCGCCAATGTTGCCGGACTCGTCGTGCTTGCAGCAATGGCATACGTCGACACACCGTTGGCGCTGATCGTGCTGCGCAGCGTTCAAGGCATATTGACGGGTACGTACACGGCAGCATTGACAATGGTCTCCGCCAACGCCCCCGACGACCGGCAGGGCTCGGCCCTGGGCATGCTGCACACGGCTGTATACGCCGGCGTCATGTTCGGCGGCCTGGCCGGAGGAGTCCTCGGGGATATCCTGGGGTACCGCGCCTGTTTTCTCGTCTCCGCGGGACTGCTGGGTATGGCAGCACTGCTCACCATGACGCTGGCCGAACTCCCAGACCCAGTCGAGGACAAAGGCGTGCAGGGGAAGAGCACACGCTACTCGCTGCCGATGCTGGTGCTGCTGCCAATCCTGATGGCGACCTTCTGCATGGCGTTCGCCCGGCAGTTTGATCTGGCTATCCTGCCACTGTACGTACAGGAACTGCATGGGCAACTGGCGGGCAGCGCAACCATCACCGGCGCCCTGAACGGGATCGGTGGGATCGCTTCGATCCTCTCGGGCGTCTACCTGGCACGATTCGCCGACCGCCGGCATCCGGCCCTACTCGGCTGTGTTGCAGCAGCGGGTGCCGGGCTGTTCATGATATGCATGGCACTGACGTCGTCGTTTGCACTCATCTTCCCAGCGCGCTTTGCGATGCTATTCTTTGCCGGTGCGCTGGACCCGCTACTGCAGGCCTGGGTGGCACGGATGATCCCGGCGAAACGACGCGGCTTTGTGCTGGGCATCACTGTTACGATCCGGGCCCTCGGCTGGTGTGTGGCACCACTGCTGGCCGGCTGGGTCGCGGTGCAGTGGAATTCACAGGCAGTCTTTTACGCGGGCCCGCTGATTTTCTGGCTGCTGCTGCCGTTGTTCGGCATCATCGTCGCAGCACAGAATAGGGAAAGTGGGAAGCAGGCGTGAGGGCACCACTGGACACTCGCTACCCGCTACTCAATGATCAGTGCTTCGATCTCGTCGTCCTTCGCATCTTCATCGAGCAGCTTCTTATCCGCATCTTTCCGGAACGGCTGCGGATCTATCGCCTCGGCTCGCAGTTTGTCGAGATTGAAGCTGGGCAGATACCGATAGTAAACTTCCAGCTGCAGACAAGCGAGTGTCGTTGAAAAGACCAGGCCGGGGTTACCGGAAAATCGACCGCCCGGCCCGCCGGGGGACTCCCAGTACCCTTCGGCATGCTGGCTCCTGATCAGCACGTCCTGAAACTTGTCGTTCCAACGCCGCCAGCTCGAGCCGCCCTCGTTGAAGAGCGCCTGCGTATCATAGTACCAGCCATACAACGCCGTGGAGGCATTTTCCCACTGGTACGCCGGCAGACGGTGTTTCAGCAGCGTGTTGATGCCGCTGTTCACCGGCCACGCATGCGGCTCACCAAGTAACTGCAGCGATACGCAGCCAACGCCGGTCATGTTGCCGGCGACCTCCCCCGGTACGCTCGCATAGCCGAATGTGCCGTTCTCTTTTGCCGACGAAACGTTCTTGAGGAACCTCTTGCCTTTCTGGATTGCTTCACCCAGTCCGGCAACCTCGGAACCCGAAACGTAGGCGGCCTTCATTGCTTGAAACTGCCAGCCGGACACCGACATATCCCACCGTGTGCCCAGGTCATAGACATAGCCGAAGCCGCCGGACTCCTGCTGTCCGGCGACGATCACGCCGATGCCACGATCCATTGCCTCCCGAAGGTAAGCCATATCCTGCCCCCCTTGTTGCCCCTTCCCCCGGACATAGACCCCGGCCTTGGTCATGCCATATGCTTCGGCAATGGCGTACGTCGCGATACCGTTCGCATAGGCGTGGGAAGCGCCCCGCACCGGCACTTGCGGTGCCAGCCAGCGCATGGCGCGCTCGACTGTGTCGCCGAATTCCTCCGACTGCGGCGTGTCGCCGTGAGCAAGAAAGCACAGAAGCGCCAATCCGGAAAAGCTTGGTTCGCCATACCACGAACCATCTGCCTGCTGTACTCGCTTCAGCCAGCGCAGCGCCCGCAGCACGGCATCCTGGCCAGCCGGCTTGCCACCGTTCTTAAACACGGCCGCCTTGCGTCCAGTCTTCGTGCGGCCACCGTAAAGCCCGCGGATGACGGTGGCCGACTTGATCGGCTTGACGTCCAGGATGACATCGATCAGATCGAAGTTGTCGTCGGTTGATGGTGCCTCTTCAATAACATCGTCGAATGCTGCCTCAAATGCTGTTTCGTCGGGCACCGCCGGCATCGGCACATCCATCTCCGGTGCCTCCTCGAAAACATCCTCGACGATCTCACGAACAATCGGGTCCGGCGGCTCGATCTCCTTGATCGGGATCTCCTCCATCATCACTTCGATCTCGGGCAGCAGCTCCGGCCGCTCCTTACCAACGACAAGAACGCCAAGCAGTGTGAGAAGAACGATGTGTAGGACGAACGAGACCAGCGGCCCGGCCATGTGTTCGCGCATCTTCTGCTGACGATAGGCCAGCAAAATCTCCTGCAACTGCTCCTCATGCTCAGCCAATGACTGCTCTTCGTCTCTGATGGTATGTTCGTCTTGAAACGTTTCCAACGAAATGCTCCCGTCTGCCTTCCGGTTGATTCCAAAAATATGAAGTATTTCTAAAAAATCCGAGGGCATTCCAACGCGATTGCAAACCCGCAGTATTCGAAAGCCCAAGTCCGCATTACAACCTTTCCGATCGGCCGCGGCCAACGCAGCCGGGCGACAGGCCGGCAATTAAAATCCGACCGCTGGCTCGGTACCGACCTGAGTCTATACTGCCGATCCGTTTGTATTGCTCCGCCCTCCTTCTACCTTAGCGACTGCCGTTCGCAACAGCTGAAACCATATCTGTCATTCAGGACTTCGCCATGCCTTTCGATTCCGCACTGCAGCGACAAATAATGGGCCGGTTCGCCACTGGCGTTGCCATCGTGACGACAAATCATGAAGGGGTCCTACAGGGCATGACCGCGAATTCTCTCACCTCGCTATCGCTTGATCCTCCCATGGTGCTGGTCGCCGTGAGCAAGCGCAATTTCATGTGCGCAAGCCTGGTCGAAAGCGGTTGTTTTGCCATCAATCTGCTGACGGCGGCGCAGCAACCGCTCTCGGACCAGTTCGCCCGGCCGGGACCAAAGGATTTCACCAAACTATCGACAATCACAGTGGAGACGGGCGCACCGATTTTTGCGGATGCCATGGCCTATATCGACTGTCGACTTGTGGAGACCGTACCCGGCGGCGATCACGACATCTTCATCGGCGAATGTGTTGCAGGCGCCGTCACTGGCGGCGAACCTTTGGTGTTTTTCAACGGCAATTACACCGGCCTTCAGGCATCCGCCTTCAGGGAGCACTCGCAATCCGAACCGATCATGCTCGAAGACACCTACGAATACTACGGTTCATTCTAATTCCCGTGCTTAACCTCCCCCGCCTTCAACCTCTTTCCCAGCCGCTGCTTCAAGCGTCGCGAGCCGACTCGCCATCTCCGTCAGTTTATCGATAATCACGGCATGCACATAAACCGCATCCATACCGACCGGACTGTCCGGGCTCTTGATGCTCTCGATAATCGCTGTCAGTTCTTCTCTGGTCTTCATATATTTACCTCCAGTTATGAAGCGAATTAATCCCGATGACCTGTCTCCCATGCAGACTTTATCAGGCCATTGTCGGAAAAACATGGATTGAGTCACTGCTCAAGCAACACTCTCAATGATGACAGACCATCCAACCAATGCAAACCATAAAAACTCGATGAGAGTTGGAATGAATCACTCAATTGCATACATTGGATCCAACCAACGACCGACAGCCCCTGTTTCGGATGCCTGAAAAAAAATCCTCTCTAAAACTCGTCTCCTGGAATGTCAACGGCATCCGTGCCGGGCTGAAAAAAGGCTTCCGCGACTTTGTTCGGGCTGAAGATCCTGACATCCTTTGCATCCAGGAAACGAAGGCCCGAGAGGTGGATGCCGACCTCGACCTGCCGGAGTATCACGAATGCTGGCATGCCGCCGAAAAGAAGGGTTACTCCGGCACACTTGTCCTCAGCAAGACCAAGCCACTGTCCGTCCACAACGGCATCACGGTCGCCGGCGACGATACCGAAGGACGCGTCATCACCGCGGAGTTCGAAAATTTTTTCGTTGTCAATGTCTATACACCCAACGCCAAGCGCGACCTGTCGCGGCTCGATTACCGAGCCAACGTCTGGGATGTCGCCTTTCTCAAGCATTGCCGGAAACTCGAGAAAACGAAGCCGGTGATCTTCTGCGGTGATCTCAACGTTGCTCACACCGAGCTCGACCTGGCAAATCCCAAAAGCAACCACAAGACCCACGGGTTCACACCCGAGGAGCGCGCCGGGATCGACAACATCGTCGGCGCCGGGTTCATTGACAGCTTCCGCGAGTTCCACGAAGGCAACGGGCACTACACGTGGTGGGCTGTGTGGGGAGGATGCCGGGAACGCAATGTCGGCTGGCGCATCGATTACTTCTGCATCTCAAAGGCCTTGAAGCCACAGCTCGTAAGTGCCGACATCCTTAAGGATGTGATGGGCTCGGACCACTGTCCGGTCCGCCTGGTGATCAAATCCACCTAACCGCAAGCCTTTCTTACCGCGCCAAACCCAAGCAACGTCACACCAGTCCTGTTCGCTCCGGTTCTTCTTCCGGTAATAGCGACATCCGTTCCCCCGAGTCATCGACTCCCTCAAGTCACTTTCATTCACCTCATTCACAGTTCGCTTTGTCTGACTTCAACCGTTTGATGAACGCTTTCATACTCGTCGGCGTATACACTGGCAGCTCTCTGCGTCTTACCAATGCCTCTGCCTCAGTCACCACACCGTTATCCCGCGTGGCAATAAAAATCAGGTCGTCGGGATGCCCCGAAGCAAGCGCACAGGCCAGACCGCAAATCGCCCGGTCCACCGATGAGTTCGGACCGCGTTTGCGCCGCAGCGGTTGATAGTCGAGAAACGGGTCGATGTCGCACGCCTCGCCCCCCAGCTCCTGCAGCAACATGCTCAGACGCTCCTGAGCCTTGCGCCCCACCACCTCCTTGCCCGGCATCTCCAGCAGACGCTGGACCTCCTTCTCCACACGGTTCGGCACAAGCTCGCGGACCACATGGACTACCCCGTCTGGGAACGCGGCTTCGACCTCGGCCGGCGGCCACACACCGCCATTGATCAGGTAACAACTGTCGTAAATAACATGGATCACCAAAAAAATCCCCTCTCCAGTTCCTATATCTGGTTGCAGCGGGCAGCCAGACAGGCGGTATCGACAAGCTCCGAACTTATCTCTCGTGTTGTCGACGCATTGGCATACCAAAGGCCTGCCGATTTCAGCGCCTGGTCATCACAAAAACCACCGCGCCCGCCAGCGCTGCGGCGCAGGTAAGAACAGCCAGCACGACGCTCTCCACCGTCGAGTACGTCTGGTTGCCAAGGAGCACGCCAATGGATGATGAAACAGCACCCACCGCAGCGCCCAGAACGAGCTCGTTGTGCCGGGCAATCCGGGCACAGACAAAACCACCGAGTGCCGAAAAAAACAGGCCGGAGGCAGTCATGAACAGGCCTATACCGGAAGTCAACGACAAGTCAGTGAATGTCTCCTCGATCTCTGCCTGACTCGCGCCCTGGCTTGACATGTAAACGCCCACGAGAATACCCACGGCAATAAGGAAAACGAAGGTACAGAAAAAGTCTATCACGACACCGAGACCAACCGCCTTGACAGGCGAGCCACGGCGGTCGGCAGATCCGTTCATTTCGGATTCCGGAGATGAGTACATGTTGTCGTTCATGCAATGACCATGTATGGAAGTTGGTTGCGTATCGTGCGCATAACGAACGCATCCACAGAAAAGCCGCCTATCGTGTTTCTGTGCATGCGTTCGTTATGCGTCTCCGGGAAACAAATCATCCTCACTCTTCGCTGCCCAGTCGAACACTTCTGTTTTGAATTTGTCCGCGGCACATGGCACTTCAGTGAACCTGAAGGTGGCCCGCATAAGCAGGTCCAACGACTCTCCGGTATGATGGAAACATACGGCCAGTCACTCATCTGGCAAATAGCGTATGGGGCGTGCCGGTGCAAAGAGTTTCGTCTCACCGGCAGAAACAACGCAATTCAGAACGTAGATATACTGTGACTCTGGTGTAATACGTCCCAGGCAACCGCCGATATGTGTCGTTGGGTGAATTGACCATTGGCGCAGGACGTCCAATCACTCAACCACAGCATCTTCCCGTCGGGAACATGATAGACCGGGAAATCGTCTCCTCTTCTTTCGGCAGATGGTCCAATTGCAACATGAAAGCTCACTTCTTTCTCGAAGGTGTCCGTATCGCCTTCACAGGCGTAGCGTGTATAGCTGCGTATCGACCGATAGTTAAACACCAGATTGTCGTTCAGCATTTCACTCCCTCGGCTTTCACAAACACAACAACATAATCGACAACACCGATCCCACTACCCGACCCCGAGAACTTTCATGTGCAGCTTCCAATTCAAACGCTATCTGCTATGCTATAAGTCACAGGTCTTGACACTTGCGGCTTGCACCTTGGCCACCTTGAGTAAGGGGGCGCTTTTAAGAGCTTCGGTCAAGGCCATCAATCTTAAACGTGAATACAGGTCATGAATTCGAAAATCATCATCGGCCCGCAGTTTTTCAACGCTGAGTACGACTCCGAACCGCGACGCCGGGGCTTGGCAAAACTCGAGCAACTGGGCGAACTGGCAGACGAACCGACCGACCGCATGACGGCTGATCACGCCGTTGGCGTTGTTGCCGGAATGCTCAGCAACGTGACGGTTACCGACGAGTTCTACGAGGCCGCGACAGACCTGCGTATCCTTGCACGCTGGGGCGTCGGCTATGACCAGGTCAATGTCGAAGCAGCAACGCGCAGCGGCGTCCTCATCACCGTCACACCGGTCCACATGGATGCGGTCGCCGAGTATACCCTGGCACAATGGCTCGCGACACTCAAGAGAACCTACGAACTGAACCGTCTGGCACACAGTGGCGACGCCTCGATTATCCGTACTTATGAAGCGCAGGGATCGACCCTTGGCCTTTACGGCTGCGGCCGTATCGGACAGGAGATGGCAATGCGTGCCCGACCGCTTCTCGGGCCCCGGGGGCGACTGCTGATCTACGACACGCGCCCCGATATTGCAGAGATCGCAAAACGGTTCGATGCCGAAGTCATCGATGCCCCGGAGACGCTGTTCGAACAGTGCGACACCGTCTGCCTGCACGTCTCCGGTGACACAACCGTCGTGACCTATGACCTGCTCCGCCGCATGCAACCGCACGCCTCGCTGATCAACCCCTCGCGCGGCGATCTGGTCGATGACGATGCGGTGCATCGCGCCATCGAGGAAGGGCAGTTCTATTACTACGTGGTCGACGACCCGGCCAACGGCACGCGGGCCGTGCACAGGGGGCATCCGCGCGTCATCTGCACCAACCACAACGGCGGCATCTCCGTAGAATCAACGATCCGCCTGGACCAGAAATGCTTCGAACAGGTGACCGACGCTCTCGCCGGACGCAAGCCCGAGCACATCCTCAATCCCGAAGTACTGTCGCATCCACGGGTGACAGCGTGGATGGGAAAATAGGGCAAGCATCACGGTTCATGCAAGGCGACGATCCACTCGACTTCGAGAAGACCGTTGAGTGCAGCAATGAAAAGGCGCGTACTGACCCCAGATAGGCCGTATCGCCCCTGGCAGTCACGGTTGCCCGTAAGGCAGGAGAGGAACTTCCAGTCCCTTGATCTCAGTCAATTTCTCGCATGCTCAGCCACCCCACACGCCCTCCCTCCCCTTGACCGAAAAACGGCAGACCCTTACGCCAGCCAGGCGTCAATCCTCCGCTTGATCCAAGAATGGTGCAAGCTGTTCCAGAGTCCGAGATCCGTGTTCAATCGCCAACTTCTCACATTCGTCCTTCGTTCTGGAGATGGCTTTCATCAGGCTCCGAAGTTCTTCCCCGTGACCAAGCAAGTTGCCGCCGGAACCTCCTTGTAATCCACGCTTATAACTTTTAATAATTGCCTTCCCCGCGGATGTGGATTCCGCCTCCTCAATGAACCTGTAGAGTGCGTCCGTAGCCTGGCAGTGCGCCAACCAGGCAAGACGGAAATCATTTGGACACTTGGTTCTGTCAATCATTCTCAGTTGGGCACTGCGCTTTCTCAACGCCTCCACAAGGTCGTCGTCCTGTTGCGCCGCGCGGACTTTTTCGCCTTTCAGCAGAACCCGTTCAATTGGAGTTATGGAAGCCAACCGTTCTGCCGATTCCAATTGGGCCAGCGCCTTTTCGTGCCCCTGCGCAGCCGCCTTACGGAACCATTTCACCGCCTCCGCATCGTCCTCGGGCACGCCGTAGCCGTTGGCGTACGCCTCGCCAAGCATATATTGCGTCTCGGCCTTTCCCTGCTCAGCCGCCTTGCGGATCCACTTCGCTGCCTCCTCACGGCTCTTAGCTACACCCTCGCCGTTGGCATACATCCAGGCGAGGTAGTGCTGTGCGGCGGCGTCTCCCGCCTCGGCCTTCTTCAGCATTGTTTGAAAATCTTCTGCAGCAATGGCGCACACCGCGACCGACAGGACGATCAGCAGCGTTCGACACAATAAAATTACATGCACAGGTTTGCCCCCGGAAATACTCATCACTCTCCCCTTGTTATTGTCGCCCATACCTCGACACCTTGCGCCGTGCACAACCCGATACGTATTCGAGCTTTTCTTGTTCATTGTGAAAATATCGCAGTCCGCACTGGTCAGTACAAGTACCAGCAGAGCCGGCAGGTAAAATCATTGACCGTGCATCGATCCCAACGCGCTTCCACTCGACGCCGGCCCTCTATTCTGCATGCCGTCGGCATTCAGGACAACGGCATTGCCTGGAGCCAGAACGCGTTTACCATTCGGCCCCCCCAGGGCGTGCTCGACACGCTGTCCTCGGAGGGGTATCGCTCTTTCGCCGGAGCGATCTGCTTCTATGAAGCCTATTCACCGCGACTCGAGTACGAAAAGTATCTGTCGCGGTCCTCACAGGACGTGTTGAAGCAATGGGATGAATCATTTAATGAGGCACTTGACAACCTCGGGCAGGTCCCGCGCGCCGTTCTCGCCCAGGACAAGTCCTCCTTCGAAAAAGCCCTCGCCAGTCACCACCCCACCGAAATCGGCCGATTTGTCGCTCTGATCCACATCTGCAAGGAGGTCCAGCAGATGCACACCCAGGGCAACGGTTACCTGGTTAAGCGTTTTACCACGCACGAGATCAAAATTCTCTGGGAGCGCTTTACCCCCCTTTGGATCAGGCCCTTCAGGCCAACGAAGCACAGAACATTCCCGCCTTCCAAATCCGCGGCCTCAGCGATATCGCCTCAACGAAATGGTGCCCACCTACGACATTGATCGATTCGTCCCGAGTCTTTTGTGAACTCAAAATGACAGCGAACGTTGCCGTCCAAACGAGCCGGCCGAGTTGCTGACTCATTGAAATCGATGCCCGAAGAACCCGCAAAATCCCGAACTTTAGGAAGGACCGTCTGGTCGAATGACTTTATGATGTTACCATACCCCGCGCCGGCACACCATCCTTTAATACCTCACGGGGACAAACAGATGCACCGAAAAGCCACCCACCACCACCGCTCACTGAGATCTCAATGGCTTCAGGCGGTGGTTTGTTTGCTGATAATGATCCCCGTTGGGACTGCCTATGCCCATGGGGTGTCTTCGGCAGATCGCGAAGCCATGGTCGGTGGCGGTGCATTGGAGTATCTCTGGCTAGGCGCGACCCACATGTTGACCGGCTACGATCACTTGTTGTTCCTGGTCGGCGTGATCTTCTTTTTGACGAGTTTTCGAGATGTCGTGCGGTTCATCACCGCCTTCACCGTGGGACACTGCATCACACTCCTGGGCGCAACATTGGCGGGCATCAGCGCAAACGCCCACCTCATCGACGCGGTCATCGCTGTCAGTGTCATTTACAAGGGGTTCGAGAACCTCGATGGATTTAAGCGGGTCTTCAAGAAAAACGCACCCAACCTGCTTTGGATGGTCTTCGGCTTTGGACTCATCCATGGTTTTGGCCTTTCTACCCGTTTGCAAGAACTTCCCCTTGGAGATGACGGCCTCATTGTTCGGATCCTTTCCTTTAATTTGGGTGTGGAACTGGGGCAGATCGGCGCACTGTGCGTCATGTTGATGTTCTTCAAGGTGTGGCAGAAGACAGGTTCTTTCAGCAAATTCAGCACCGCGGCCAACTGGGTGCTGGTCTTGGCTGGTCTTGGATTGCTGGTGTTTCAAATGATCGGTTTTTTCACCGAACCGGATCACCATGCCCACCCAGAACAACCCGTCCCCGAGCATGTGGCACCTGACCAACATCACGAAAACGACCATGCCGAAGACCATGGTCACGACCACAAAGGCGCCCATGGACACGATCACGAAGGGGACCATGGACACGCTCACTGAGCCGGGATGATTCAGCGAACGAATCTCCGCCACCGAAGCCGCCGCGGATTCGGCCCGCCCTCCTCCCCTGCCAGTGCAGGGCTCGGAACGCCCCTATCAGTTAGGCAAAAAATCCCTTAAACGCAAAAAAGAATAAAATTGATAGCCCCGCACCCACTGGCAAGGTCACAATCCAAGACAAAATAATTTTACCAACAACTCCTAAATTGATTGCTCCTATGCCTCTGGCAAGACCTACACCCAATACAGCACCAACTAAGGTATGGGTCGTGGATATGGGCAAACCGGTTCCAGAAGCAATGACAACAGTTCCAGCTGCGGCTAATTCGGCAGCAAAACCACGACTGGGCGTCAACTCGGTGATTGCTCTCCCGACAGTTATCATCACTCTAAAGCCCAAGGTGGCAAGGCCGAGAACAATCCCGGCAGCGCCAACCATTAATATCCAAGGCGGAACGACTGATTTCGCGGCGATTTCCCCACCACTTTGGACCACTGAAACAATTGCTGCCAAAGGGCCTATTGCATTAGCGACATCGTTCGAGCCATGAGCAAATGCCATTGCACAAGCAGTGAAAACCATCAAGATGGCAAATATTTTCTCCACGCCATCAAACATGGTTCCGTTTTTTTCCTTTATTTCATTGTCGACTCGCTGCAATAAGAGTGTGCCTAAAAGTGCAATAATTAAACCAAAAACCAAAGACCAGGCAATGCTCTCTATAGCAGTAAAGCTGAGTCCCACATGCTTTAACCCTTTGAGAAAAGTAACCATGGCAACTACAAAGCCTGCCAAAAGCATATAAAAAGGGACGTATCGTTTGGCACACATGAATGGGTCTTCTTTCTGTAAAATCAATTTCTTAACGCTGGTGAATAACAGGAAGGAAATGGTTCCTGCCATCACGGGAGAAACGACCCAACTGGCAACTATGGAAGCCACTTTGGGCCAATAGACAACGTCGACATCGATACCAACTGCTGCAAAGCCGACAATGGCTCCTACGATTGAATGTGTGGTTGATACAGGCCAGCCAAAGTACGAAGCGATCAACAACCATATACCAGCCGATAGCAAAGCGGCCAACATGCCAAAAACAAGTAGTTCGGGAGTTTCCTCAATGACGCTTGCGTCGATAATTCCTTTCCGAATGGTTGATGTAACCTCTCCCCCAGCGAGATACGCACCGGCAAATTCAAAAATACAAGCTACCAATATCGCTTGTGCTACAGTCAATGCTCTCGAACCAACCGAAGTGCCCATTGCATTGGCAACATCATTCGCACCAATGCCCCAGGCCATGAAGAACCCAAAAATACAGCCTAAAATCAGCAGGACGTGTCCATGCTCAGATAGTACTTCAACCATTCTCTACCCCTATGATTATTTGGAGACCAATCGGATTAAAATATGTCCAACAGTTTGCGATATGTCTGCAAGAGAACCTATTCTGTTGATGATGTCATAGAAAAACATCACGTCAACAGGAGGAAAGCCTTTTTCAATTAAGAAAAAATCATTTCTCAAAGCTGCTTCCAACTCATCATCCTCCTGTTCAAGTTGTTCCAACTCTGCAACAAGCTCTTGCAGTAATACTGCATCCCTTGAACCAAAGCCACTTTTTTGTATTTCATCAACTTTCTCGATTGCTGCTGAAGCTTGTTCGGAAGCTTTTATGACTGCATTGGAAAAAGAAATAAATTGGTCACTGACTTGCTCTGGGATTTCCATATGCCTGCCAATCATGATTCCAGAAATGTCTTTAGCAGTATTTGGAATTCCGTCCATGGCATAAACAAGATCGAGTAGATCTTCTCTAGAGACAGACATGAATAGGAATTTTGGCAGGTTGCTACGAATTTTATTCTTAATACCGTCTGCGGCATGTTCAAGTTCAATTATTTTTTGGCGATACTGAGACGCAGCATCCCAATCGGATTTTTTCGCAGAATTTAGAAAGTTTTGCAGTTCTATAGCTGCCCTTTTTCCTACGTCCATATGTTCTTGAAGTGAAGAAAAAGGGGACTTCGCAAACATCCCTAAAAAAGAATCGTTAGACATAAAAACAACCTCCTTTGCCATTGTTGACATTTTCTTTTAGCAGTATGATAAATCTCATGACGGACAAGTAACATTCTAAAAAATGTTTTCAACTTTTTAAAAAAATCTATTTTGCACATCAACACTCCTATATTATTTTTGGTTTTTTTTCGCAGTTTCTCCTGGTAAATGATTGTATGGCTCGTCTGCGTTGGGGACATTGATGGCATCGGGATGAGAGAACGACTGCCCACGCTTCCACCAGCCACGAGATCCGCACACGTCACCGCCTTGTCGGCTTCATGGACGCCCAATTCGACGACTTTGGCGTGTCTATCCGGAGCGCCATGGGGCTTGGCCACCCGTGATTCTTGACCCCCTGGACGAGCACCTAAAGTGCGGCGAAATGTATGAGGACCTCGCTCGGGTGCACCGCAACGACTGCGGCATAGCATGTTTGTCGCCCTTTCGTGCAAACAGAGATGCATCTGTTCAAGAATTCCGGAAAGCACCCCCCCATCAGTTATCAGTCCTGGATCTGGAAAAAACCACTGTCGTAAGTGAAAAGGGATTGCAAGTCAATATCCAGTCGTTGGCTTGTCTATCAATCTGGGTATCCTGCGGTGCGATTCGATTGGGAGCTTGGAAATCATTGGTTAAAAGTGGGTCACAAGCGCCCAGGACAGATGCGCTCGTATGAGACGGTTCGTATTTGGCTGAGATTTTCATTTGGATTCGAATAAGCTTTTCGTGATCTATGTGTGGATTCACGATCGAAACAGTCATTCGATTGCCATCCGGCGTCATGGACGCAACGATATCAAGTGACGGCAAGGATCGGGTGTCACCATTGTCCGAAAACTCAAATGTGTCGATGTTGCCTTCGACAGATATCACGTGGGCGCCAGCGTGGCTCTTGAGCATATCAAACACATGATATGTGGGGGTGCGAACCAGAGCGGCCCCCTGAGTCTTCATCAGGCAGTGCAACGTATTTACTGTTTGTGCCAGATTGGCCATGACTACGCGGTCCGCCCGACGGATAAACCCATGTAACACCCGGGCTGCAAAGAGTGCATCTCGCATCGTCCCTGGCTGTTCCATATTGTTGGGCACTGAACGGATTGGGAACCCTGGCCTGATAGAGATCTCATCATGCCACGAGCCCCATTCATCAACAACAATATCGATTTTCGTGTGACCTTTTGTATGGCAGTCGACTGCTTCAATAGCACGGGCCACAGCGTTGTCAACATTAGCAGCTTTTGCCAATAGCGTGTAGGTATTTTCAGGGGCGAGGCGGTCCGCCGGTGCCGGATGGGCATAGCTGTGAAGTGACAGCAGGTCGATTATTTCAGGCCGATCACCGAGGGCAGCCATCAGTCGAGGATTCCAATCGGCGCTATTATCGCCACAGACAATTATTTTCGCATCAGGCTGTGCTTGTCGAATATAGAAACCATAGCGCCGCACTTCATGAGCATATTCTTCTGGTGAGTATTGCCACCCTGTCTCGTTGCCAATGGACCAGTACTTGACTCCATAGGGCACATCGTGTCCGTATTGTCTCCGCAATTGTGCAACGTTACTTTGCGTCGATCCGTTACAGTACTCAATCCAGTCGAGTGTTTCCTGTGGGCTCCCTGACCCAAGATTGGTCTGTAAGACGGGCTGAGCTCCGATGCACTGGCACCAACGAATGAATTCATCAGTGCCGAAGTGGTTCGATTCATCACCACCCCAGAAAATATTGCGCCTTCGGGGGCGTTCGGTACGGGGACCGACGCCATCCTGCCAGTGGTAGCAATCAGCGAAGGTCCCTCCCGGCCACCGAAAGGCCGGGGCGCCGATCTGACGCAAAGATTCGATAATGTCCAGCCGCAACCCATCGTCCTGTGGTATGCTTGGATCATTGCCGGCCCATATACCATCGTTAATACAGCTGCCCAGGAACTCCACGAAGTGTCCGAAGATCTCTGGAGAAATCGTGGGGGGACGTTCACAAGCGACTAGATTGATGAGTTGCGTAGACATAGTACGCTCCAGTTATTTCAAATGGAATAAAAGATTTTTGATATTTGTCCTTCTCCTGCCGTCGTTCAAGAGTTCCGAAAGCAATCCCCTATCAGTCTTTAT
>Ga0209403_10000293_pt1 | contig 78676 bp, 73 predicted proteins | sample ArcticOcean_MG_C_8_FD_187440 | JGI IMG/M metagenome (GOLD analysis project Ga0209403, IMG submission 187440) | Marine microbial communities from western Arctic Ocean - ArcticOcean_MG_CB11_86 (SPAdes) (version 2) | ecosystem: Environmental > Aquatic > Marine > Oceanic | place: Arctic Ocean...
AGCGTCGCCCATGCCCACAAGCGTACCTACAGCCACGGCCACGCAGCCGCCCACGGCCACGCCCACACAAGAGGCCTCACCCACTCCGACCAGCAGTCCACCGCTTCCCGACCTCACGATTGCAGCGCTTAGTATCGCTCCAGAGACCGGGTCGATTTGCGACAGCCCGCCCCCTGTGCTTGGACTCCGCATTTGGGTCGTCAACATCGGCTCGGCAGACGCCGGGTCCTTCCTCGTGGACACGAACGGATTCCAACGGCTTTCACTACCGGGGTTGAAACCGGGTCAGAGTCTCACAGCATGGACGCCACACTATGCCGTCACAGGCAACAACTATGCCATAGCCGACCCTATAAACTCGGTGAACGAGAGCAACGAGGCCAACAACGCCATGTCCGCACTACTACCTATCCCGGACATAGCATCCACCTGCACGCCAACGCCGCCCCCGATACCGCCCGCCACCCCTACGGCTACGCCCTCGCCAACACCCACTGCCACGGCCACAAGTGGACCCACACGCACGCCGACTCCACCACCTAGTCCCACCCCAACGGGACCAGACCTTCAGATAAAGTGCGTTTTTTACGACGGCGTTTACTCCAGTCAAGAACCAGACGAATATGTCGAGATTATCAACCTTGGCGACCTCCCCGCCAGCCTGGATGGGTGGACCTTGAGCGACATCGATGACGGCACATCGATCTTCGTCTTCACCACCGGTTTCGTCGCGCCCGGAGGCGTTGTTCGCGTGTACACCAACCAGATCCACCCAGAGTGGGGCGGCTATAGCTTCGGACGAGGCACCGCCATATGGAACAACGGCGATCCGGATATTGCTGGCCTGGCCAACCCTGACGGGGTGGTCGTATCCACGAAGACCTATCCTCCAGGGTGTGAGTAGCCCTCCTCACCGAAGGCCGTCAGCCACACGCCCTGTGTTACGCTATTTGCGCGACACGACACGAAGCGAGGTTCCTTCCAACAATGACGCTTGAGTCCACCCTCCCCGGAGATCAAATTCGCACCCTGATATCAGACGCCCTCGAGGAGGCGATGCGCTCCGGCACGCTGCCGCAGGTTGACACCCCTCCAGTCTCGGTCGAGCGCCCGCAAAACATCGAGAACGGCGACTTCGCCTCCAGCACGCCCCTCAAATTGGCACGACCAATGAGGATGAGCCCTCTCCAGATTGCAGAGAATCTCGCGGAGCTGATTCCAGTGGGTGGCCAGGTAGAGCGTGTTTGGGCCGCCAAACCTGGCTTCGTCAACATCGCGCTCAGTCCGGAATGGCTCGCCTCCCAGGTGGACCTCATCCGCGATGCTGATGACACCTATGGCAACATCAACATCGGTGATGGCAAGCGAGTCCAAGTCGAATTCGTCAGCGTCAATCCCACGGGCCCTGTCCACGTGGGTCACGCCCGCGGCGCGGTAATTGGCTCCGCGCTGGCCAAGATACTTGAGGCCGCCGGATATTCGGTGGAGCGCGAGTACTACCTCAACGACTCCGGCAACCAGATGGGGCATTTTCACAAGACCCTACTAGCCCGTTACAAGCAGGCCAATGGGGTTGCGGCGGAGATACACGCCGAAGGCTACCAGGGCGACTACATGGTCGATCTAGCCAGGGAGATCTCCGACCAGGAAGGTCGAAGATTCCTGGAAATGGACGATGCTGAGGCGGAAGCCGAGTTGGGCGAGATTGGTCTGCAACGCATGGTCGACGCGATCCGCTCCGACATGAGCACGCTGCGCGTAGACTACGACTCGTGGTTCAGCGAACGTAGTCTATTCACCGACGGCCAGTTCGACGCGACCATGAAGCTATTGAAAGACCAGGGCTACGTTGCAGAGAAGGACGGCGCAACCTGGTTCACCTCCTCCGCCCTGGGCGACGACGAGGACAAGGTCATCATCCGCAGCACCGGCGTCCCTACATACTTCGCTACGGACATGGCGTACCACTACGACAAGTTCAAGAATCGTGGTTTCGATCGGGTCATCGACATCTTCGGGGCCGACCACCAAGGCCACGCTCGTTTCTTCAAGGCTATGACCCCCGCCCTGGGCATCGAAGACTGCCGCCTTGAACTGCTCCTCTACCAACTCGTTACGCTAAAACGCGGCGACGAGGTGGTACGTCTCTCAAAACGCACCGGTGATCTGATAACGCTGCGCGAGCTAATCGAGGAAGTAGGGGCAGACGCCTGCCGCTTCGTGTTCCTGTCCCGCTCCATCGACAGTCAGATGGACTTCGATCTGGAGCTGGCCAAAGAGGAGTCGGCGGAGAATCCTGTCTACTACGTCCAATACGCCCACGCCCGCATCGCCAGTATCCTGAGATTGGCCACCGAACGGGGCATCGACTTCACCGATGGGGATACGTCTCTACTCGACCACGAATCCGAGCTGGCCCTCATCAGGAAGATGCTCGTACTGCCAGAGACCGTCGAGTTCATGGCGGAGAACATGGAGCCCCAGCACCTGCCGCACTATGCCATCGAGCTGGCAACGTCGTTCCACACCTTCTACCAGCAGCGCAGGGTCGTTTCATCGAAGCCCGAAGACCTTGACGTCACGAAATCTCGACTAAAACTGGTGGATGCGGCCCGCACGGTCCTTGCCCGCTGCCTCGACCTGATGCTCATGGAGGCCCCGGACAAAATGTAGCCCGACAATCCGTCAGGGCGCACCGCGCACGCCCTGGGCAAGTCCACGTCGGCCAACAATGGGTGTGCAGGAACCGCGGAGCCCCTAACCGTCACACCTCCGCTTTAATCGCCCGTTGTCGACCCCAGACCGTCCTCGCGCACGTGCTGTTGCGCCCTCTCCACATAGTCGTCAGCCACTGACCGAGCCAGCTCACGATGCTCCTCATCTACCTCTCGCCGCACTCGACCTGGAACACCCTCCACCACGGAGCCCGGAGCCACCTCCATAAACTCGATCAACACCGAGCCTGCAGCCACATGACTGTCTTCGCCGATCACCACGCCGTCGTTAACAGTCGCACCAGTATTAATCAGCACCCGATCGCCCACGTCCCGAGCGTGGCACAGCACGTGTTTCCCGACGACGACCCGATCACCGATTATCACGTCCTTGTCGCCATGCACAACCGATTCTTCCTGAATACATGTCTGTTTTCCGATGGTGATCTTCCCTGAATCTGCCCGGACCACCGCCCTCGGCCAAACGCTGGACCCTTCGCCAATCTCAACGTCTCCTACTACGTACGCATCTTCGCTGACGAAGGCCGTGGGGTGGACCTTCGGCCACACGCCATCCAAACTTCTAATCAATCTATCCCCTCAGTTCCAGGTTTTTTCGACCTTGCAAAATGGGCATTACGTTGGGGGCTTCCCCTTCGACAGGCTGCGGATTTTTTTGGTCTCAAGCCAGTATATTCAGCGGCATAGCACCAACGCCCAATCTAACATCCGCTCTCGGGCGTAGTAGACCACGACGGGGACTGTGAGTCCACTCGCATCCGTCTATGCTATCCTTGAGGCTGAATTTTCCAGCGCCCCGACGGGCGCCTCAGAGTTATATGAACAAGGCAAAATACCTCGTAGCAGCCGTTCTGATCACAGCCCTAGCGGCAGTCGCGTGCTCGAAGGACCCGGAGCCTGCCCCGGAACCAACCTCCGTGCTCCTCGCGGTACCCGCTGACACGGCAACCCCCGAACCAACACAAATCCCCGAGCCCACTGCAACGCCCGAACCCACCGCGATTCCCGAGCCCACACCGACGCCAGAGCCGACTCCAGAGCCGACGGCCACGCCGGAGCCCCCTGACGTCCTCTTCAGATACACGGCGGGGGTCAATCTGCTCAATGCGGCCCAGTACGACGAAGCCGTAAGCTCCTTCGACATGGTCATCCGCGTGCTCCCCGAGATGGCGAAGGCCTACCACTACCGTGGCCTGGCCCATTACAACGAGGAACGTTTCGAGTTAGCCCTCGAGGATTTCGACAAGGCCGTTGAACTAAAGCCGGTGTTCCCGGAGGCCTTCAGAAACCGTGGGGTGCTCCATCTCAATCAGGGCAACCTACGCCAGGGCATCGAGGACCTTGAACAGGCGATCAAAATCTTCGAAAACCAGGGTAACCTGTTCGGAGCCGCCGAGGCCCAGAGCATACTCCTCAGCGCCGCAGGCTCCTGACCGTCGGAGAGACCAAACCTCCCCGTCCAATCATCGCCTTGTACGAGTAGATCAGTCCTTGCTGCCTCCGTGCACCAATCCCTCGCACCCTTGCCAGGTCGTCTCCAAGAAGCCTTGCCATATCATCGGTGATCGCATTGCCGGGCAGCTTAGGAAACCGCCGGTAGAGGTCGAACGCCGACTCCTTGAGCCTCCTGTCCCGCCTCAGGCCAGCCCAGGCGTATAAGAAGGGCAACGCCGCGTTCACGGCAATCTCGTGAGCCCGTCCGTCTCCAATATGTGGCGCCGCTGTGAGAAGGCGAAGCAGCACGACCGCCCTGCCCTCGGCGACCGCTCCATCCAGCCCTGTCAAAAGCCCACCCTCGACGAACCTGTCCATCAGACGGGCCGCACCAACAACTCGTCTCATCGGGTGGTTCCCGGGCCTGCCCCCGGACACCGCCCACTCTTTCACTGGGACTCTCGACGTTCTCGGGAGATACGGCGCCAGCCCCTTTAATTCCAGGGCGTACCCATCGCTCATGCTGGGTGCAAAACCCGATGCAATTAGAAGCGTCGCCTTCAACGCTGCCAGTCTTGTTCCTCCAGGCTCACCCCTCAGTGAGGCCAGCGCCGAGAATGGAACGGCCTCAGCCAGGTGACGAAATGGCCTTCGGTTATTCGCGTATCCAATGACTTCCAACAGAGCCCGGTAGAGCACCTCGCTAGGCTCGTTACGCTCCAACTCCAGACCCAGTCCCGAAGCCTTCGAAAAGAACCGACGGTCCCCAGCAAGGTCAAGAGCACCACCCAGATCCTCGAATTCAGGAAACTGGGCTGGGCGATTCGTCGGCGTTTCCTGCAGATCTGTCAGCGCAGACCCCATCGATACAATGGGCACCTGGCCTTTCGACCGTTGGACAGAAATTCGCGATCCCGCAGGGTGTAGTACAACATGGAGAACCACGCCATTGTAGGCCGGGTCCTCATGATGGCGGTGCCGGTACCAGTCGGGAGCCACAAGATGCAACTCCACATCCCCTGTGAAACGCTCCCCTGACTCTCCTGCGATCACCGCGTCGCGAAAATCAGGCCCCGATGCACCGCCAGGACGCCCTGGATATATGATCTTGAACCGCCGACCATCCTCGGCCTCGAGGCCCTGCGGAAGCGTGTCTGCCAACCGCCAAAACCGTCCCAGAGCCGCTTCCGACGACGGTGGTGGCAGTGGGACCTCGCGAATCCTCAGGGCGGGCTTCGACGCCGTCAGTCCACCGACGCCTACATAGCGCCGGATTGCCGCATCACCGAATACACTTCGCCTCTCCATGCGACATACTGTAACATATCGCTACACATCGCAATTTCCCGTCATCGGCTCCCGAGTCCAAGCAGCCCCGTCCTCACAACCCCCGCCCCTTCCACGGTGATATGCTGTTGCGAACAGGAGGTGTTACCAATGACCAGTCCCGTCGATCCCAGCAACGTTCAGCTTACCGGCGAAAACTCGTTCATCCAGCTCACAGACGCACCAGGCTCGGACCCCACGACGCGCCTGAGCCACTGGCGGGTCCTGCTCTCCCCCGTGGGCGATGGACATGCCCTGTTCCTGACCAGTGAATTGACCGACGACGAGGTTGTAATCTACTCCGACAACATAGCTCTCGCTCGATGGCTCCAGGAGGACATCCAGGGCACGATGCATCCGGCCTTCGGCGACACCTCTATCCCCGTCATCGACGCGGAATTCGGCAAGACCGGCAACGTCCAGTCCTCCTGGACCGAGACCATAGCGACCGATGAGGACGACATCTACTTGAGCTGGTACGACTTCGGCGACCCGTTCGTGGTCAGTGTCGAGACCGGCACCATGCCCGATCGGCCCCACGGCGTCTACAGTTGCCTTGTCCCGGCGCGCAGGGTCCAGGTAACCATCAATGGCGAGGTAGCATCCGGCGCCACCCATCCGAAAGACAACCACGGCAAAACCAGCAGCACAAGCTGCCTGGCACTGTCAGAAACCTGGCTAAGAGACTAGAGTGCTGCGCACGCTTTGTCGGGCGGGGCGGGGTACGCCGAGGGCCATTTCGACTTGCTGATGTGTGAGAAGGCGAAGAGGGGTGTGCAGATGGGCGCACCCCCGTCGCCTGCCCTGAGCCCGCCGAAGGGCCGGGCGTGTGAGGGTGTTCCTCACAATATTACTAACTACTCTTTTGCTCCGACCTAGCGGAATGGCCGAGAGAGTCAAGCATCCGGGGCCCAGGCCTTGGACCCCCTTTTGACTCTCTGCTCCTGTCGTCTCTCCTCACTGGCTGGCAAATAACGCCGGTGGAAGGCTGCGCGGAACTCCGCAAAACGCCCATCGACGATCGAGGTGCGCATGTCGCGCATCAGACGAAAAATGAACCGCAGGTTGTGGATGGTCCCCAACCTCATGGCAAGCAGCTCTTTCGCCTTGAACAGATGGTGAAGGTAGGCCGCCGAGAATCGGGTGCACGTATAGCAGTCGCACTCAGGATCAATCGGGCCCTCCATCGACTTGAAACGGGCCGTGTAGACATGCACCCTGCCGTCGCTGGTGAACAGCCCACCGTTGCGAGCTATCCGGGTGGGAAGCGCGCAGTCGAACATGTCTACGCCCCGCGCAACCCCCTCCACCAGGTCTTCGGGCGCGCCGACCCCCATCAAATACCGCGGCGCGTCCGTGGGTAGCATACCCGTCGCCAACCCGGCCATCTCGTACATCTCCGCCTTGGTCTCGCCTACACTCAGCCCCCCGATGGAGTATCCCGGGAACCCCATGGCAACCGTGAGCTCCGCAGAGAGCTGGCGCAGGTCGGCCATGAGACCGCCCTGGACTATGCCAAAAAGAGCCGGTCCATCCCCAGCATGCGCCTCAAACGACCTTTCCGCCCACCTGGCGGTCCTCTCCACAGCAGCCTTGGTCACATCTCTGTCAGACCCCGCAGGGAGGCATACGTCCAGGGGCATCATGATATCCACCCCTAGCCGTTTCTGGTGCTCGACCACACCCTCAGGCGTGAACTCGTGCATACTGCCGTCCAAGTGGGACTTGAAGGTGATTCCGCCCTCATCGATCTTGCGAAGATGCTCAAGGCTGAACCCCTGAAAACCGCCGCTATCGGTCAGAATTGGCCGTTCCCAGCCCATGAATCGGTGCAGTCCACCCATCTCCCGCACCAGCTCGATTCCGGGCCGGAGGTAGAGATGGTAGGTATTTCCAAGCACGATTTCTGCGCCAACCGCCTCCACGTCCTCGCTATCCAGAGCCTTTACGGATCCCTGGGTCGCCACCGGCATAAATGCAGGGGTCGTCACATCGCCGTGGGGAGTGTGCAATCGTCCCGCACGCGCATCACCATCGCTATTTTCAAGATCAAACAACCTCACAGATCACCCCAATAGTGCGTCAAATACAAGCCTCGCTCCCATAATCGAAATTAACGTGATCAGCAGCATCATCGTCCACTGGTTTCGTGTCCGGGCAGCCAGCAGCACCCCGACTTGGGAACCGACCAGAAGTCCCAGACCGGCAAAAATAAAGGTCGGATACCAATCGACATGCCCCAAAAGAGCATGGACACCGGCACCTGCCGTTGCAGACATTGCCAGGGAGAAGATAGACGTCGCCACGGCAATCCGGACTGGAAAGCCGAACACAGAGATCAGCACCGGTGTCCTGAGGAACCCACCGCCTGTACCAAAGAACGCGGACAGAAATCCGACCACGAAGTTGAATGCGGCCGCGAGCGACTCGTTGAACTCATAGTCGAAATTCTCACCGCTGCCGGTGGTGATGTGCCTGGCCCGGACGCCTGACTTCACCGAATGCGACGCCTCGGAATTCCCACTGCCCGAACGCAGAGTTTTCACTAGCGTGTAGGCCGCCAGGCTCAAAAGAAGCAGTCCGAACAGGCCTCTGAAGACATCCCCCGCAACCAGCTTGACCGCGAAGGGAGCCACCACGGAGCCCGGCAGGGCCGCCGCCGCGAACATCAAGCCGCTGCGCTTGTCCACAAGCCGCTTGCGAAGGTACGCCAGTGAGCCGGAGAAGCTGGTCACTGCGACCAGCGCCAGAGAGGTGCCTGAAACCGCAGTTGGCTCCATATTGAAGACCAGCAGCAACACAGGGACCATGATGACACCACCGCCGGTGCCGGTAATGACACCGAAGCCGCCGGTGCCAAGGCCAAGCAGCAGAAGCCATAGCCAGTCCATTATGCTCTAGTCTCGATTATGGACACAGCCCCCGCAATGCCTCGTCCACCAGGTCTGAAGGCACATCCGCGCGTGTAACAGCGTGGCCGATTCCATCGAGCAGCACCCATCTGATGGCACCACCCACCGTTTTTTTGTCCAACGCCATCGCCGCCGCCATCGCCCCCTCCAGACCCGTTTGATCAAGCCTCACCGGCAGTCCATAGGCCTCCAGCAATCGCCGTTGCCTATCGACATCAGCGTCGGTGAGCATGTCCAGTCCGCGACACACCGCCGCCGCACCCATCATCCCTATGCTGACAGCCTCGCCGTGCAAATACTTTTCGTAGCCAGTCGCCGCTTCCAAAGCATGAGCAATGGTGTGTCCGTAGTTGAGCAACACGCGCAGGCCCAGCGTCTCACGCTCATCCCTGGAAACAACATCCGCCTTTATCGCGACACTCCGGGCGATGATCTCCGTGGTAGCAACCCCATCCAAAGAGCGAATCGCCTCGCCCTTGTCCTCGAAGCTGCGAAGCAGTCCCTCATCGGCGATCAGCCCATGCTTGATAGCCTCCGCCCAGCCCGAGATTCGCTCCCGTTCAGGCAGTGTTTGCAGCGTCCTGACGTCATCCAAAACAAACTGCGGCTGATGGAACGCCCCCACCAGGTTCTTCCCCTCCGAGAGATCAACCCCCGTCTTGCCGCCGATAGAGGAATCCATCATGGCCAGAAGTGTCGTCGGCACCTGTGCGAAGCGCATCCCACGTAGATAGGTCGCGGCCGCGAACCCCGCCACATCGCCGACAACCCCACCGCCTACGGCCACCACCAGATCGCCACGCTCCGCTCTGTGAGACGCAAGCCAGCCATATATCTGCCGTACCGTATCTAGCGTCTTGCTGCCCTCTCCAGACGGCAACTCCAAGACCTGTACAGGAACACCCGCCGCCGCCAGAGACTCGCTGGCGATAGCTGCGTGGGCCGAGGCGCCAGCGTCGGTCACGACATAGGCCGCCCCTTCGCCCACAATCTCGCGAACACGCCCGCCAAGCTGGGCCAGGTTCCCCCAGCCCACCCATACCGGATAGTCTCCAGCCGTAGTACGTACAGAGAGAACATGAGGTTGGTTTCCCGCCCTCTCCCTCTTGGAGGGATAGGACTGAGTTGTAGGAGTTCCCTCTACTCGATCAGTCAAAATCCGATAAGCCCGCGCCACCTCACCGGCAGCTTCCTCCGGGGTGAGACGGTCGGTGTGCACCGTCCAATGTGCTCGAGCGTATCCAGCCTGCCTCTCCGCCTTGAGCGCACCGATGCGCCGTAAGGGGTCGGGGTCAGACAGCATCGGCCTGATCGCCGGACCCTCTTCAGCCAGGATCCGCCGGTGAATCGTCCCGAGTCCAGCCTCCAGGCAAACAACTACACCACTGGTCTCCATCAATCGGCGGTTCCGGTCATCCATCACAATCCCGCCGCCGGTAGAAACAATCTGCCTTTCGGCCTCGCATACCTCGGTGAGGTGTTCGTTCTCCAAACGTCGAAACGCTGCCTCACCGACTTCTTCGAATATAGTTGCAATCGGCTTGCCGGTGGCCTCCACAATCAGCTCGTCCGTATCGACGAATTGCCAGCCCAGCAAGCGCGCTACGGCTCTTCCCACCGTAGACTTGCCCGTACCTGAGAACCCGGTGAGGAAAATGTTTTCTCTCATAATGGCCTCGCCGCCGACAACAGCGCAGACTTGCCCGCTTCGTACATGACCTCGACCGGCGCATCCTGTCCCGTCCACAGCTCAAAGGCCGCCGCGCCCTGATATATCAGCATCCACAGCCCGGACACGCCAACCGCTCCGACCGAACGCGCTCCCTCAATCAGTGGACTTTCCATCGGCGTGTAGACCATGTCGAATACGATCGTGCCGGGGCGCAACAGGCCAACGTCGATGGGTGACTCGCCAGCAGCTCCACCGTGACTCATGCCCACTGATGTAGCGTTAACCACCAGGTCTGCTCCCTCCACAGCCTCCGCGATCTCGTCCACTGCCATAGAGGTCGCCGTTAGTACCGGCCCCGCCTTCCTCAATGCCATAACCAAATCGACGGCCCTTTCGAGCGTCCGATTGGCGACGGTCAAAGATGCTACCCCCTCACGACACAGGCCAAATGCGGCAGCACGAGCGGCCCCACCGGCCCCAAGTAGCAGTACAGACCGGCCTCGCGGCTCGAAATTTGCCTGTTCCCTCAACGCCCTCAATAGGCCGTAAGCATCTGTGTTGTGGCCTATGAGCCGGTCGCCCTGTTTCACAATGGTGTTGACCGCCCCCAGGGTCTCCGCCCAGGGGTCCAGCGCGTCGAGGTGACGTCGCACAGCGACCTTGTGAGGGATCGTGACATTCGCACCCAGATACTGCTCGGTCCGTAACATATCCACCGCATCTCCGAGGGCATCCGGAGCCGTCGACAAGGCGGCATAGCGAGCATCAAGGCCGCAGTGATCCAGGGCAGCCTGCTGAAAAGCCGGGGAAATGGAGTGCCCCGCAGGGTATGCGAGCAAATTAATGTGCTGAGTCATTGAAGCCAAAGTATATCAGCGGCTAGTTGGGCCAACAAGAAAGTTCGGTCAACGTGATTCGGCAGTTTGACCGCTCGCCGCTGCAACCCATACGATATTCGGCACCTTTTCTGGCCAACGACAACTTGCACTACGTGGCTTACGGGAGGTCCCCCGAAAGATGAAAATCAGCAGCAGCGGTCGATTCCAGCGTCTCAAGGCCGTCTACGTCATCACGCACGGCGGCGAATACCTGTTTTCCGTGGGCGTTGACCCTCTCGACCAGCGCGCCTTCTTGGTTCCCGTGGGGGCGGCATTGAATTCGCGGAACTGGCGCTGACCGCCGCCGTACGCGAAGTACGGGAGGAGATCGGCGTCGATGTCGAAGCCCCCCGCTTCCTTGGAGTCCTGGAGAGTATTTTTACCTACAAGGGAGAGACGGAGCACGAGGTCGTGTTCTGTTTCATCGGCCGGGTGCGGTCGAGGGAAGGCGTGCCGTCGGAAGGGGTTGAAAGCGATGGCATTAGATTCCCTCTGCGCTGGATCTCAGAGGGGGAATTGCGCTCACCGGACGTCCCCGTGTACCCGGAGGACATCCTGGACCTGATCGCGAGCGATCTTGATGGAGATTGACGCTCCAGCCACCTCCAAATAGCCCGTCAGCCCCTGCCACCACCCGAGTCGAGGTACGCCTGCAGCACCACCGCCGCCGCTGCGGCATCTATATTCTCGCGGGCCTTCTTCCGGCGCGTTCCAGCTTCACGCATCCTCCGCGTCGCTTCTACAGTGGACAGGCGTTCATCCACCGTTTTGACCGGAAGGGCTGTGAGCCCCTTCAGGAGCCGCACGAAGTGGCCGGTACGTTTGGCCTGCGACCCCATCTCTCCGGCCAGCGTGAGAGGCATGCCGACCACGACTTCCCCTGCTCCATGTTCTGCAATTAGGGCCACGACCGCCGTCGCAAGCTCATCCTCGTCGCCGGCATGAATAGTAGTCAGCGGAGTGGCAATCATCCCCATCGAGTCGGAGAGTGCAACGCCAGTCCGTTTATCGCCAACATCCAGCGCTAACACCCTCACCGTCCCACACCCGCCTCGCGAACGAGCCCCTCGACCAGGGCGATGGCGTCATCGAGGCCGCCGGAGTTGCGACCGCCCGCCTGGGCTACCCCTGGTCGACCGCCGCCGCCACCCTGAATGGGCTTAGCGGCGCTCCTTGCGATAGCCACGGCATCAAGGCCAGACTCCACCAGGTCAGGCGTAACCATTACAAGGAGTTGGGGGCGGTCGTCGATAACCGTGCCCAGCGCAACCACGCCGGAGCCGAGTTTATCCCTGAGGAAATCACCCATCTCTCGCAGCGCATCTGCGCTCGAAACCTCTACCCTGCGTGCCAGCAAGCTGATTCCATCGACATCCTGCCTGGAATCCAGCATGTCTGACGCTGCCTGCAAGGACAGCCGTGTTTCCAATTCAGCATTTTCCCGGCGCAACGAGTCCACCTGGTCCAAGACGACCCTGACACTTCCGGCTGTGTCCCCCACCGATGTATTAAGGGTGACGGTCACATTGTTCAGGATCGCTAAGCGCTCGTTGACCATCCGCTCTGCCCCTCGGCCGCTCACCGCCTCGATCCTGCGCATCCCGGCGCCAATACTCGACTCGCCCAGGACATAAACAGTCCCAAGCTCCCCGGTCCGCTCCACGTGGGTTCCGCCACACACCTCGAAGCTGAACGTCGCGCCATTTTTTATTTCGACCAGGCGCACCTTCTCATCGTACTTGTCGCCGAAGAAGGCAAGCGCGCCCCTGCGTATGGCCTGCGTATAGGTATCCTCGCTGCGATGCACCGTCGCATTCTGCCGTATCTTCTCATTGACGAGCAGCTGCACCGCCTGAATCTCCTCGACAGTCATCGCCTCAACGTGGCTGAAGTCGAACCGCAATCGGTCCGCGGCAACCAGTGAGCCTGCCTGTCGAACATGAGATCCCAGCACCTGCCGGAGCGCCGCGTGGAGCATGTGGGTTGCAGTGTGATTGCGAGCGGCGTCTTCTCGCCGTGTCGGGTTGACGTGGGCGTCCACCGTCTCCCCCAGCGACACCTTGCCCTTGACCACCTTGCCGATGTGCATAATCAATCCCGGCATCACGGTCTGAGTGTCGTCGACTCCGACCTTGCCATCGGCCCCGGAGATGTCCCCTGAGTCGCCCACCTGGCCACCGCCCTCCGGATAGAAGGGCGTCTCGACCAACGCGACCTCAATCTCATCGCCCTCGTTGGCCTCGCTCACGACCTCGCCGTTGGCGATTAGCCCGACTACCACAGACGACGTCGTCAGCTTTTCGTAGCCCAAAAAACCGGTACCGCCCACTCCAAGGCTCTCGTACTGCCGGATCTTCGTGCGGTCACCGCCTCCGAATTTCCCTGCGGCTCGCGCTCGTTGGCGCTGCGTCTCCATCTCCTTCTCGAAGGCGTCCATGTCCACTTCTACCCCGGCCTCGCTTGCTATCTCGCGAGTCATCTCTACCGGGAACCCAAAGGTATCCCAAAGCTTGAAGACGACCTCTCCCGGGAGCGTGCCTTCAGACTTCATAGCATCGGCGAGCATCGCGGAGCCGTTCTCGTATGCGCGTTGGAACTTCTCTTCCTCCAACCGGAGGGCGGTCAGTATGAATTCTTCGTGGTTTCTAAGTTCCGGGTACACGTCGTCCATCATTTCAATTACCAGCGAAGATACTCGGCCCAGAAAGACCTCTTCGAGCCCCAACCGGCGACCGTACCGAATTGCCCGGCGGATTATCCGCCGCAGCACGTAACCTCGCCCTTCGTTGCCCGGAACTACGCCATCCGCAAGCAGAAACGCCGTGCTCCGGCAGTGCTCCGAGACGACACGCATCGCGTAGCTCTTATCCGGGTCATCACCGTACTTCTGGCCCGAGATCTCCTCGACCCTGGCGATAATCGGCGTGAACAGGTCAGTCTCATATATGGAGTCGACGCCTTGCAGAACAGTCACTAGCCGCTCCAGGCCCATGCCAGTGTCGACGCTAGGTGCGGGAAGCGGGGTACGAGTGCCGTCCAGGTGGTGGTAGAACTGCATGAAAACCAGGTTCCACAGCTCCACATACCGGTTGCACACGGCACCCGACTCCATTGCGTTTTCGCAGTTGGGGCCACAGTCAGGACGGCCACAGCCTCGGTCGGCCCCGAAGTCATAGTGCAACTCCGAGCAAGGACCGCAAGGCCCCTCGTCACCAGCCGGACCCCACCAGTTGTCCTCGTCGCCAAACTCGAATATGCGATCTGGAGGTATGCCAGCCCGCTCCCAAATCCCTGCCGCATCATCGTCGGTGTGGTGGACGGTCGCCGCAAAGCGCTCCTTCGGGAGCCCCATTACCGAGTCGAAGCAGTCCAGGGCAAACTCCACCGCGCCCTCTTTGAAGTAGTCACCAATACTGAAGTTGCCCAGCATCTCGAACAGGGTCAGGTGGGTCGCGTCGCCAACCTCGTCGATGTCGACGACACGAAAAGCCTTCTGCGAGGTCGTCAGACGCCGATTAGGCGGCTCAGCCTCACCCGAAAAGTACGACTTGAACTGCACCATGCCCGCCGTGGTCAGCAGCAGAGTCGGGTCCCCAACGGGGATCAGCGACGAGCTAGCCTGCCGAAGATGGCCCTGCCCCTCAAAGTACTTCAGAAAGTCCTCGCGTATCTCGTTGGTGGTCTTCAATTTTCCTCTTTCTGACTTCGCCCGTGAAACAGAATATCGCGGTGACCCACTAGATTCTTCTTCGCGATACGACGCCCTTCTCACAAAAAGACACCGGGATGCATGAGGGACGTCCCCTCACAACTCAGCAGACTGGCCTAGCCCCTCTGAGACACCATCCGATGCACATCGCGCCTAGCAATGTTACCAGGGAGACCGCAGTCTTCATCAAAAGCCCCCGTGGGGCCTCAAATTCTATTCGAGGCTGGAATAGGGTGTCAACGTAGGTGAAGCGGTCTATAATGGGCATCCAGGAACACTAATGGACCCCCAGAATCACCATACCTCGAACGACACGGGCGACCTGGCAGCCGCCGGTCCTAACGGCGCGGCATCAACCGGGGTCATCGGACCGCAGACGGTCCGGTCCTGGATAATCCTCGCGGCAAGCCTCGGCCTCGCCCTTGCCCTCTACTACGGCTTCCTGGGGAGCGCCTGGGTTGACGTGATCGCGGAGTTGACCGCGACCTGGACCAGCAAGGCCATCAACTTGCTCGGTGGCTCCACTACCGTCTCCGGCACCCTGCTAATATCCGACAACTTCGTCGCAAATGTTGTGGCCGAATGCACGGCCATCGGGCCCCTCATCCTCTATGTCGGAGCCGTAGTCGCCTACCCGGCCTCAAAACGAGCCAAACTCGTCGGTGCAGCCGCAGGCGCGGTAGTACTCACCGGAGTCAATCTGGTTCGGATCATGAGCCTGTTCTGGATCGGTGAGGTCTACCCCGAATACCTGGATGTCGCCCACCTGCTGGTCTGGCAGTCCGCCATTATCCTGTTGGCCATCGTAATGTGGCTGGTCTGGGCGGGAAGGCTTTCCGGTGCTGCTAAGCGGTAAGCTCCTCTCCTTCGCGTTCCGGGCCCTCGTCCTGGTAATGCTGATTCCCCTGTTGTGGCTCACCGTCGCCGAACGGTACAACACCGCTCTGGTGGCTGTCGCCAAAAACCTGGTCGGCGACGCGCCCTCCCTCTCTGTCCTGGGCACCAGATTCATGATCGAATACAGCCCTGCGGCCCTGCCCTTCTCACTCGACTCACTAACCCTCCATTCAGGGCTCATACTACTGTCCGTCCTCGTCCTCGCCTCCGTTGGCGTGGACATACTGCCCCGCATCGGTTGGCTATTCACATTTATCGCAGGCGCATACATCCTGCACGTGGCCGGTCTCGCGCTGCTCACCCGTGGAATCGTATGGTCCTCCGGTGGTGCCGATGTCGAAGAGTCCACGCGTCTCGTACTCAAGCTCTTCGCGATATTCTGGGGCCTAATTCCAGCCCTTGCCGGCGGCGCATGGGCATTCGGATATTGGCTACCAAGAATGAACGCACCACCGCCCCCCGAAACCGACCCACCTCCACCAAACGACCCCGTGCAGGCAACCGATTCGCAATAGGCTCCCCTGCGCCTCGCTCTTCGTCTCATACCCAAGACGCATCGAAGGGGCACAGGTGCCAATTCAGTGCCCGAACAGGCCCGCAATCGGCAGAGCCCCCACGGTTCATCACATAGCAATTCGAGTCCACCAAACAAGATTGACCGGATACCGGTTTGTCAGGATTAGGACTATTCGGCCATCGCCTTTTATTCCAACGATCTACTGAACGTCCGTTCAGCCTACTCATAGAGGGGTGTGCAGAGGGGCAAAGCCCCTTTGCCGGGTGCGCGAGGGTGTCCCTCGCATTCCCGATATTTTTCTTTTTTCTTAAAAACCGACGGGTGAGGAATAGCCATGAGGTATTTTCCAGTGACACGCCAGTGAGGTACGATACCCCGACGCCACTGAACACAAAGGAGACACCGTGACCACCGAACACGCCCGAGAGCTTCACTTCTCTTCCATCCTCGTCGACACCCACTCCGATAGCCTGGCCCGAACGGTAGACGATGGCGACGACCTGGGCACCGACACCGGTCGTGGCCACATGGACCTGCCCCGCATGCGCGCCGGGAACCAGACGGCGCAGTTTTTCGCTGCATACGTCCACCCGGACTACCTCGAACAAGGCACTGCCGTGCAACGCGTACTCCAGTACACCGACGCCATGAACCGCCTTTGCGAGGAGTACCCGGACGAGATCGAGCTGGCAGGGACCGCCGCCGACATCCGTCGCATCGTCGGAGCAGGGAAGCTAGCGGGCATCCTCTGCCTCGAGGGCGGGCATGCCATCATCGACGATCTGGCAATGCTGCGGGAGTTCCACCGCCTCGGCGTCCGGTACATGACCTTAACCCACAACAACTCGAACAACTGGGGTGACGGCATCCTCGACGAGGAGCGCCACGGCGGCCTCACCGACTTCGGTCGAGACGTTGTCCGGGAGATGAACCGCGTCGGCATCCTGGTCGACATATCCCATGTCTCGGTCAAGACCTTCTGGGACGCCATGGAGACCACCACCAAGCCGGTGATCGCGTCCCACTCTTCGTCGTACGTGATCTGCCAGAACCCACGGAACATGAACGACGATCAGCTCAGGGCCGTAGCCAAGAACGGCGGCGTCGTCGGGGTCAACTTCGAAGTGACCTTCGTTTCGCAGTCTAGGAACGTCGCGGAGAACCAACTCAACACGCAGCGCGACGAGGAGCTGGTCGGGTCCTCTGAGGACGCAAAAGCAGAAATCAAGAGCAGATATGAGAGTCTGGTCGAGGGTCTGGCAAGCCCCGAGTGGACCGAGATCGTCGACCACATCGACCACATGGTGAAGGTGGCAGGCATCGACCACGTGGGCCTAGGCTCCGACTTCGACGGCTGCCGCCTCCCCAACGGAATGGAGGACTGCACCAAAGTCCCGAAGATCACCGAGGAGCTAGTCCGCCGTGGCTACTCCGACACCGACATCCGCAAGATTCTCGGCGAGAATACCCTCCGAGTCATGGAGGCATCCCTGGGCGAATAGAACACAATTCGCCGCTGGTCTACCGGCTGTAGAGGTAACGTGCCAGAGAATGGTCGGCCTCGCAAACCTGATGGCAGCCGCAATCTCGTGGCGCTTCAGCAAGCGAAGAGCCCCAACGCACTGACATAGGTCCTCTCAGTTAAACCCACCTACCCTCAGGGTTAGCGTTTGGAGAGGTCCATATAGCAGTAGGCGATGCTCCCCAAACAGACGGTCGTTGGTTCGAGTACTGCAGCTCCTACCAACCGGCCACGTCCGTTGTGCGGGAGGCGCTCGTTCTCTAGCCCGTCGTCTGGTTTTCCACCAGAGCCTTCGCCCTGTCAGGCCAGTCCACAGTCATGCCGTCGGCTCCACACTTAATTACATGCACGGCATCTTCTTCAAGATGTACGGACCAGGCCCTCACAGACAGGCCCTTCTTGTGGAGCAGCCGGACCAACTCTGGCGTGAGGGACTTTGCCGGTGGAGAGATCTGGGCTACATTCATGGATACAGCTTCCGCGATGGTTTCATCGTCGAGGTCACGCACCAGCCATCCCCGGGCCAGGGATGGCGCCACCTCGCCAACCGTCTTCAGCATCTCCGAGGCGAATGAGATGATGGTTACGCTTCCCTCCGCCTGGTATTTTTGAACGAGCTTTGCCGTCTTTTCTGCTAGACCCGGGTGCCCATCTTTCAACTCGATGTGCAGGTGGGCTCGGCCACGGTACCTTCCTAGCACTTCCTCCAGCGTGGGTATTGGCTCCCCCGCAAACCGAGCGTCTTTCCAAGAGCCGGCATCAAGCTTTTTGACGTCTTCTAGAAGTAGCTCATCGACCCTGCCAGAGCCATTGGTGGTGCTGTCCACGGTCTCGTTGTGTCTTACCACTACATGATTATCACTGGTGAGCCTCACGTCCAGTTCGATGTGGTGACAGCCCATATCCAACGCCATGTCGAAGGCGGCGAACGTATTCTCCGGGGCGTAGGCCGAAGCGCCCCTATGGGCTATAACGGTGAACGTGTTGGCACTCATCTGGGCTTCCCATCCCCTGGTGGCATTGAGCCGGAGACCAGGATCTTGGCGATGCTAATTGGGAGGTGAGTAATCATCGTGCTATCCCGAATAAGGGTTTCGGAAACATTAATCTTGCAATCTATTGTCAAGCGTTGTCCCTCCGAGGCTGCATCCCAGATGCGATCACCTCCCTAAGATGTGCCACGGCTAGTGTGATGGCCTCGCGTGGACTGCAGACATTACCCTGGTCCTCGTAGACGATCGACATCGTCCCGTTAAAACCCACTGCGGTGAGAATCTCCATCACACGATCGTAGTCAATCCACTCTTCACGGCCACTGTCGATTTTGTAGATCTTGGCTCTGACGTACGTCGCGTATGGCGCAGTCTGTTTCATGTATTCGTAAATGTCTGCGTCCGGGTCGGTCACACCCATCGGCGGGGTGCCTGGAGAGCCCTTCCACCGGCCTGTATCCAGGATGAACGTAAGATTGGCTCGGTCCGTGTCCTGCAGGATACGGACTATGTCGTCGCCGGTCGGAGAGTCGACCGGCGGATGATTGTGCAGGCCAATGAATACGCCCCTATCAGCCGCATAGTCTGCAACTTCTTGGTAACTGGCAATCATCTCGAACCAAAGAGAGTCACTTGCCTCTGTCGCTTCGGGGATGCTTCCACCGAAGACCCTAACGCAGGGCGCTCCGATATACGCCGCGTCGTCGACAACGGCTTTTACCTCGTCGATACGCCGGCGCAACTCGTCCTGTGGCAGTGGGGCGCCGACGACCCCGACCCCGGGTAAGGTAGTCGAGCCAACGAAGCCGCTCCCAACGCCCAGAAAGCCTATGGGAAGACCTCGCCTTAGGCACGCGCGTTTCAGCCGCAGGAGGTAGTCCCGATCGCGTGAGCGCAGTCCACGGTCGATCTGGAAATCGACGGAATCTAGCCTCAGCTGATACGCAAATTCGACGAATTCCTCGGCGTCCATCCACTGGCCCTCGCCGACCGCGATCAAAGAGTTGCACGCTAGCTTGATCATCTGCACTCGTCCTAGCCTGAATTTGCACTTTTGCGGCGTATTTGGGCACTCGCGATGGATGAGTCAACGGGTAGAGCCATACCAACAGCCCGAACACGCCGCCCGGCGATTATGCTCTCCCCATAAGCCCTAGTCGCGCTCCTGCCGAAATGTCACCTTGTGGAGGGCCCCGACGAAGTATCTGGGGTGGGGTCCATGCAACTCAACATCAGGCAAGGCGACCCCGCATCCCCAGACCCTTCGCGTTCTCTCAGGGTGAAATCGGCAAACGCCGGTTAGTCGGCTTTGAGCGGCAGCTTTTCGAGGACTGCCGGGTTGTACAGGTTCATCGGCATGCGGCCTGTCAGCACTCGGGCGATCTCCTCGCCGCAGCGCGCGGGCACTTGCCGGACAGCGGCGTCGGAATAGAAGGCGGAGTGCGGCGTCACGATGACATTATCCATCTTCAACAGCGGGTCATTTTCGTCCGGCGGCTCGATCTCAAATACGTCTATCCCTGCCCCGGCTATCCAGCCCTCGGACAGAGCCTTGGCCAGTGCGACCTGGTCCACGACTGGCCCTCGTGACGTATTGATGAGATATGCGCTTGGCTTCATTTGTCGCAGCGCCGCCTCGTTGATGATGTGGGTGGTCTCGTCGGTCCTTGGGGTGTGGAGAGTGACGTAGTCGGAGCGTCGAAGCAGCTCGTCGAATGTCACGGACTCCGCGCCGGCCCTTGCGAAGGCATCGGCGGGCAGGTAAGGGTCGTGGGCTATGACTTCCATCTCGAAGGCCGCGGCTCGGGCTGCAAAAGTGCTGCCTATTCTTCCCAGTCCAAGGATGCCCACCGTCTCCCCATGAATGCTCCCAACGGGTGACGCCGTTGGTGTCCAGTTCCCCGAGCGCAGTCCGGAGTCATGCAGAAGCAGGCGGCGGTTACAGGCCAGCAAAAGCGCCATGGCATGGTTGGCCACCTCGCGAATCCACAGATCCGGGATATTTACGACGGCTATCCCCAGGTCTGTTGCCGCATCGACGTCGATGACGTCGGTGCCTACCCCTGTGCGTAGGACGACCTTGAGCCGGTCCATCTTTTCCATGACCTGACGGCTCACCGGGGACTCCACGATAATCAATGCGTCGGCGTCACCGGCATGCTCCAGTAGGTCATCGTCGCCATGGGTGCGCTCGATCACGACATGCCGAGCGCCGACCCTCTCCAACGCCGCCTTCTCGTCTTCGAAGCTGCCACGTGCGCCGCCACCTACCCTGTAAACTGTGAATTGTTGCTCGGACATCCGTCCTCCGTTCCGATTGAATATTTGTCGCAGAGATCGCCGGGCGGATTCTATTGGTTGTGCACCCGGCGTGTCAAAACAAGGGCTATCCCGGTGCAACCGGGTCGACATCTATGGTCCATCCCGGGGGCGTATCTACCCGGTCCAATAGGTTCCGAGGCTTTGCACCTCGAAGTGTGACCTGCCAACGATAGTGGCCCCTGAGTCGGGTCGGATAGGCCGGCATTGGGCCCAGCACTGCAACGTCCGACAGGCCCCATTCCTCTTGTGCGTTGGAAAGGGCTGTGGCGAGGCGGACGGCCTCTTGCTCGCATTTGGCCTTGTTCAGATGAGTGTAGGTCAACCTGACCAGCCTGCCGAAGGGAGGATTACCGTGCTCGCGACGGTGCGACAACTCCTCCTCGTAAAAACGTCGGTAGTCCTGGGCAGCGGCAGCGCGGATCGCATAGTTTTCTGGCTGATAGGTCTGAATGATCACCTTGCCGGGAGCGCCCCTGCCAGACCTTCCTGCGACCTGAAACAGGAGCTGGAAGGTTCGCTCTCCTGAGCGATAGTCGGGCACAGCGAGGCCCACGTCGGCCTGCACCGCACCCACCAACGTGACCGACGGGAAGTGCAGGCCCTTGGCGATCATCTGAGTGCCAATCAGTATCCGGGCCTCTCCCGCCCGGAATTTCTCCATCATTTCCTGATGGCCACGGGCGCTCCCCACGGAGTCCCTGTCCCACCGCATCACTCCCAGCCTTGGGAAAAGTTCTTCGACGTGGTCCGCAACAGCCTTCGTCCCCACACCGGAGTATCCGATGCGGTACCGCAGGCATTGAGGGCATTTGGTCGGTGGGACTCGACGACTCCCACAGTAGTGGCACATCAACCGCCCGGTGTCGCCGTGGAATGCCATCGACACGTCGCAACTGCGACATCGAACCATGAAGCCGCAACTGCGGCACTGGGCGGTAGACGCTGAGCCTCGCCGATTCAAGAACAATATCGCCTGCGCGCCTGAGTCCATACAGTCACGAAGTGCCGCATAGAGAGCGCCGCTGAGCATGTCGCTGTTGCCCGTGCGCAGCTCAGCACGCATGTCTACCACTTCGACTGCAGCGAGCCGAGTGCGAGCATCTTGGTCGTCTCCGCCACTCGATGTGAATCTATTGGAGAGGCGGAGCAGGGTCACTCCGCCTCTGAGGGCCCGGTTGTAGGACTGCACGTCCGGGGACGCGCTGCCCAGCAATACGGTGGCGCCCACCGACTGAGCCAGCCGCAGCGCTACTGCTCGGGCGTGGTAGCGTGGAACGGCGTCGTGCTGCTTGTAGGTCCACTCGTGCTCTTCGTCGATGACTACCAGGCCCAGATTCTGCTGGGGCGCAAACACCGCGCTTCGGGAGCCAACAACGACATCGTACTCACCCGCCTTGACCTTCCACCACTGGTCGAAGCGCTCCCCGCTGGACAGGCCGCTGTGGAGAACGGCCACATTGTCTGGGAACCGAGACGCGAAACGCTCGACAGTCTGGGGCGTCAGGGATATCTCCGGCACCATGACTATGGCCCGCCTGCCCGTCTCGATGCAGCGCTGGACCGCGTCGAGGTAGACCTCGGTCTTGCCGGAGCCTGTGACGCCCTCGAGGAGCAGCGTGGCGGGTTCCCGTTGTTCCAGGGCCTCTTTTACCGCTGCCGCTGCCTCGGCCTGCTCTTTTGTCAGAGTGACGGGCCCTGCCTCAGCAAAGTGACGCCCCAACAACGGGTCGCGACTCTCCTCGACGGAGAACCGTTCGACTAGTCCTTTTACAACCAGCGAGGCGACCGCAGTCCGTCCGAAGCGTTTTGCGGCTTCGGCGAGCGTCATCGGGTCGCCGTGGTCCACCAGTCCCCGCAAAGCCTCCGCCTGTCGAGGGGCGGCTCTCAGTTCTGGCAGCCAGAACGCCGGGTCAGTCTGCGATGTTTTGCTGAGCCGTACGTACTCTCGTCGTCGGTGCCCGATCGCTGCTGTGGATCGTCCCTGCACCTTGCGGAGGAGTCCCAGATCGACGAGCCTGCTAGCGGCAGCGCGGGCGTGCTGACCGAGGGCGTTGGCGAGCCGGGTCTCATCGACCTTCTCTCGACTGCGGACGTAGTCGAGGACCTGCTCCTGGTACGGGGTGATACTGTCCGCTGCACCGGTGGCGGGGTGATCGGTCTCCACCAGGTAGGTGCGGATTCGGAAGCGACCTCCGGGGGGGAGCATCGGGGCAGCTGCGTCGAACAACGAGCAAATGTAGTAGTCGCCAATCCACCTGGCGAGGTCGAGGTGTTCGGCCGAGAGCAGGGGGCCAGACGGGTCGGCGGCGACGATGTCGCGGGTTTCGGCTACTTGCGGGGTATCGGTGAGGGCGAAGACCAGACCCTGGATGGTGCGAGGACCAAATGGAACGGTGACTAGCTGGCCGGGTTTGACCGCGATGTCGGAGGGCACGGAGTAGCTAAAGGTGCGTCCCGGTCCGGCGGGCGCGTCGACGGCGACCTCTACAAATGTGTCGGCGCTCCGGTTCGTCATCTTAATACTGCCGGCGGCGCGCCGCCTTTAGTGTGGCTAGCGGCGTTCCTTGATCCTCGCCTTGCGACCGGAGAGTCCTCGGAGGTAGGCGAGCCTGGCCCTGCGGACCTTGCCTCGCCTGACGACCCTCACCGACTCTACGGAGGGGGAGTGGTTCATGAAGGTGCGCTCGACGCCGACGTCGTGGGCTACACGGCGTACGGTGAAGGTGGTGCCGGGCCCGTTGCCACGGCTGCGGATCACGACCCCTTCGAACATCTGGGAGCGCTGCCGGTCTCCCTCGGTTACTATGATGCTGACGGCGACCGTGTCCCCAGATCGGAACTCTTCGATCTTCGGGTTGGCTTCGAGCGTGACCAGGTTGTGTGCATCCATCTGAGGTGTGCCTTTCAGTCTTGTGCGATCGGGCTACCCGCATTCAGTGCGGAAATCCCGCAACCGTTCAATTGTATCGCCGGAACGCCTCTGACTGCAAGGGCAACCTCTCCGACGCTCCTCCCAATCTCTTACCCCCGGAAAAGTGTCGCATTCTCTCTCAATTCAACTGGGCGGGCCGTTGGTGTAAGGCTCCATTGTAGCGAACATACATGCTATTTACAAGGCCGAGGAGAGTAGACTATGCCGGAGTTGCAGGCACAGTCTCAGTAATCTTTACGCGGCACCCGTCCACAGCATCGGGGAATATCGACTTGAAGCGCTCGGTGGTGCCGATCCGTATGTAGACATCAAGCACGCCATCTCCAACCCCAAGGACCTCTGGTAACCGCATTAGTTCTTCCTGGTACTTGTGCTTGAGTTCAAGGCCCTGGCGTTGCAGCGGCGATGAACCCTGCCAGAGCCGAAGACTACTGGAGCCCTTCGTATAGACCGGTTCGTCAGTTCGGATTCTGCATCCTTCAGGCGTGGCCGTTGCCTTCGGTCCAGCCTAGGGAACGAGCCCGCACGCCGAGGCAGTGACCAAGAAGGCGACAGAAAATACCGATGTCAGCAGCGTCTTTCGCCCAAGGCTCAACACTGCTTTGGCCGACTATTCATTGCTGCTACCTAGCCTTCCCTACCAGAGTCGTGACCGCCCTCGCGCTCCAGATCTTGGAGATACTGGCGGTCCTCGGGGGTAAGGGCTGCGGTGTCCAGGAGGTCTGGGCGGCGTTGCCAGGTGCGGCGCAGGGATTCTTGTCTGCGCCATTGGCGGATTTTGGCGTGGTTGCCTGAGATGAGGACGTCTGGGACTGTTTTGCCTCGGAACTCGGCTGGGCGTGTGTACTGAGGGTGTTGTAGTAGGCCGGTTGTGAAGGAGTCGTCTTCGGTGGATTCGATGGAGCCGACGACGCCGGAGATCAGCCGGGAGGTTGCCTCGATTATGACCATCGCGGCTAGCTCGCCGCCACCCAGGACGTAATCGCCGATGCTAAGCTCGTCGGTGGCCAGCTCCTGCCGTATGCGCTCGTCAAAGCCCTCGTAGCGCCCACAGACCAGCACCAGGTCGTCTAGTTTTGCGAGATCTTCGACGATGCCCTGGGTCAGCTGGCGGCCCTGGGGGGAGAGCAGCACGACGGGTGCGGCCTCGTCCAGCCCAGCGGAACTCTGCACCGACTCTACGGCCTGGAACACGGGCTCCGGTTTCATGAGCATGCCGGGGCTGCCGCCGAAGGGGTAGTCGTCGACGGAGCGGTGTTTATCGTTCGTGAATTCGCGGATATCGGTTAGGTTGACTGAAATGATGCCGCTGTCGATGCCGCGGCCCACTATGCCCTGGGAGGTGGGGCCGCGGAACATGTCTGGGAATATGGTGAGGATGTGGAATTGCATGGTTTCTCTATTGTACCCGCCCACCCGCACCTATTAGGTAATTCTGGGGGACACCCCCAGGCCCCCGCCAAGTTGGCTGCGCCCTCTTGGATCTCCGGCCGGAGTGGCGCCAGTAGGGTTGTGCGATTGTTAGTTGTCGATGCGCTCCAGGAGGTAGAAGACTGGGCGGAAGCCGTCGGAGCAGCTGGTTACGTAGGTGCCTGGCTTGACCCCGAGCATGTTGCCGCCGCGTGCGAGGACCATTACGTATTTTTGCATGTCGGCCCAGGCCCAGTCGCTGAAGCCTTCGGGCATGTGGCCTTCGGTGATGAATTCCTGGCCCACTTCGAAGTCGTGGCAGCAGCCTTTGGGTTTCCAGTCGTGGCCTTCGGTGTAGGCTTCGACGAAGTCGGCGTTGAAGGTTTTTTTCAGGACTGTGATGCGGACTTTATTGGGGGTTGTCGTGTCCATGTTTGCTCCTTGGGGTTGGTAGACTCGGCTCGTCCCTCGCCTCGTCCTAAAAAGGAGGAGACGGTTATTGTGAGGGGCACCCTCACACTCCCGGCAAAGGGACTGTGTCCCTCTGCACTCCCTCTTCGAATGTTCTGGGTACTTTGCGACCTGCGCGGTTATTCTACCGGGTGGGTTCGCCAGCCTCTGATCATTTCTAGGGCGTGGGGGATTGCTTGGATTGCTATTGCGAGGGTTTCGCGTACTGCTTTTGGGCTGCCGGGTAGGTTGACTATGAGGCAGCCTGCTCGGATGCCGGCTACGGAACGAGAGAGCATGGCCATTGGGGTGCTTTCGATGGTGAGCATGCGCATGGCTTCGGCGATGCCAGGTACTTCTAGTTCGATGACGGCTCTGGTTGCCTCGGGGGTGATGTCCCTGGGTCCCAGACCTGTGCCGCCGGTTGTCAGCACTACGTCGACCTCTCCTCCGTCGCTCCAGTCCCGGAGCCGCTCGGAGATGAGGTCGGGTTCGTCTGGGACAATGTCACGGAGCGCGAGGCGGAATCCGAGATCGGTCATGATTTTAGCGATGGCGTCGCCGCTGGTGTCCTCTCGTTCACCTTTGGACCCGGCGTCGCTGATGGTCAGTATTCCTAGGCTGTATTGGTCTTTGGATTTTGTCATCTGATTATTTTGGTCTGCCTGTCTGGGCTGATGGGCTTGCCCCTCCCCGAGAAAAAAAGAAAGAAAATAGATATTTTTTTTCGTGAGGGGCACCCTCACACACCCGGCAAAGGGGCTATGCCCCTCTGCACACCCCTTTGGAATACGCATTGTACACCTCGGCCCAGGGCCTTTTTTACCAGGTCCACTCGCCACGGAGAGGGTGAGGTCACTGACGGTCAACTCGCTCGCACACTCCACCCGGGCGGATCACAGACCCGCCCGTACGCCGGTACCCAGGCCCTGAACGACGGCCCACAGCCATGGGCCGTGCTAAGAAGGCCCCGACGCTGCGGCTGGGTGAGCCTATGTCTCCTTCGCCACTAAGAACGCACGACGCCAGGCCTTTCGGATATGTTCAGGGTGACATGGGTTGGGTTGTTTGGCGATGGGTTTTCGCGGGTTGGTTCGAGTCGAATGGCTAGGTAATGTTCAAGTATTTTCTGAAACACGTCTTAAACATGTCCGAAAATCCCTTGCGCGTCTTGCCGGGGGTCTGGGACACTCGCTTGTATCTAGCCTGGATGCGGTGGCGTCCAGTGTATCTTGCACCCCAATAGGGGCCGAAGCGCCGTTCAGCAAGCGCTCCGCCGCAGTGCCGGGCCTGTGACGGTATCACCGGGGGACTTGGCCGAGGGGACATGGAAGTACTCCATAAGCCGGTGATGGTTTTGGAGGTTTTGGCGGCGTTGGAGGTTGCCTCGGACGGCACCTACATCGACTGCACGGTCGGAGAGGGTGGCCACTCCGAAGCTATCCTGGATGCAGTAAGTCCTACGCCCAGGCTTTTGGGTTTTGATCTGGATGCCGCAGCGCTGAACACGGCGAAGCGGAGGTTAGAGAGGTTTAAGGATCGGGTGACGCTGATTCAAGGCAGCTACGCCGGTCTCGGAGCTACGGCGGATGGATTGGGGTTGGGAGGCATTTCTGGCGTGCTGATGGATCTTGGACTCTCGTCTCTGCAACTAGGCACAGATGAGAGAGGGTTTAGCTTCGCGAGGACCGGCAGACTAGATATGCGGTTCGACGGGAAGCAGGATCTCACGGCTGACGCAATCGTCAACACTTGGTCCGAGCAGGAGCTGGCCGATTCGATCTACCAGCTGGGGGAAGAGCGGGCATCGAGGCGAATCGCCAGGGCAATTGTCCGGGCCAGGCCGGTACCCAGTTCCACGGAGCTGGCGAAGGTAGTTGCAGGCGCGGCAGGACGAACTCGGCAAGGCAAGGTTCACCCGGCGACCCGAACGTTTCAAGCGATTCGGATGGCCGTGAATGGGGAGCTAGAGAATGTCCAGGCGGGCCTGGCAGGGGCGTTGGAGGCGCTGCAGCAGGGAGGGAGGCTGGTGGTAATCAGCTATCACTCGCTGGAGGATCGGCTCGTAAAGGGTTTTCTGCGGAGAGCGGCTTCGCAGTGTATCTGTCCACCGGAGACTCCAGTGTGCGTCTGCGGACACGAACCGACCATCAAGCTAGTACGACGAAGGGTGCTGAAGCCATCCGATGAGGAGATAGAGGCCAATCCGAGGGCCAGAAGCGCAAGGCTTAGGGTCGCGGAGAAGCTCTAGCGGGCTCAACGAGGGAAGTGGACAGAGAGGGGACTGGGATGACGGTACAAACAGAGACAACTACACGGCCTGTGACCGCTACGGTCGACGAGCCTAAGCCGATTCCGACACGCCGTGCCCCAACGGAGATGGTGGTTGGAATCGATGTCGGTACGACCAAGGTGTGCTCTATCGCCGGGCTCCGAAGAGACGACGGCAGTTTCCAGATTCTTTCCCACAGCTCGGTGCCGTGCAACGGCCTGAGCAAGGGGAACGTCTCTGACATCGACGCTACCTCCGACGCTATCCGGAAGTCGGTTAATGGTCTGCAAGAGGCCATCGGCTTCAATATTGAGTCGGCGTACGTGGGTGTGACAGGGTCTGACATTGCTTTCGAAAACAGGCGCGACGATCTGGCCCCGATCTCTGGACACGGTGTCATCACCGCCGAGGATCTCGATCGGGAGCCAAAGGCTCTCGCCGAATCCGCCGATGAGCCGGGACGCCAGTTGATTCATGCCCTCAGGATGACCTACTCGGTCGAGGGTGAGGATGGCATCCGCAATCCCATCGGCATGCATAGCGACACTATCGAGGTCGACACTCACATGGTGACGGCGGCCACGGTCTTAGTCGACAAGCTCGCCACTGCGGTTGAGCAGGCTGGCATCAGCGTCACGGGCATGGTGCTCGAGCCGATGGCTAGTGGCCTAGCGGTCATGACCCCGGCGGAGCGGATACGTGGCACGGTGCTGGTGGACATCGGAGGCGGCACGACAGATGTCGTGGGCTTCCAGCAGGGCCGGGTGTGTTTCACGGGTGTCATTCCAGTTGGTGGCTTCCAGTTCACCAACGACATCGCGGTGACGTACAACACCCGCTTCGAAGCTGCGGAAAATGTAAAACTCGCCCACGCCAGCACGGACATTCCGCGCTTTGGCCAGGATGTCTCGCTACCTGTGACAGGCAGTGATGTCGACCTGAGGGTGGATGTCGCCGAGATATGCCAACTGGTCCGTGAGCGGGCCAACGAACTGGCTCGCCTAATCAAGATCAAATTGGACGAGTCTGATATTGAGGGTCTTTCCAAGTACAGAATTGTTCTTACCGGCGGCTCTTCAAATCTCCCGGGAATCGCGGAGTTGTTTCAGAGGAGCCTCTCGGTAGCGGTGCGCAGGGGTGTGCCGGGGGGTCGCGACGGGTTCCCAGACGAACTGAGGAACCCCCGATACGCTACGGCGGTCGGCATCTTACAGTGGGCAGCCGAGCAGGAGCTTCCGAAGACGGACGCTCCCGCTCCTAGTATCGAACGGAAGCAAGGCGGACGCAGAGGACTTGTAGCCGGCCTGGTCAAGCAGATCAGTAGACTGGTGCCCAGGGCCTACTTCGCAGCCAAAAAAGGGAGGAACTGATGGTAGAGAACACTCGGGAGCACATCGGGCACACCAGGATCAAGGTTCTTGGGGTTGGCGGAGGCGGGTCCAACGCTGTGGCTAGGATGTTCAAGGAGCGAATCCCTGGCATCGAGTACGCCGTGGTCAACACAGATAGTCAGGCACTGTTGCGGTGCGATGTGCCGCTTAGGCTCGGTATCGGCGACGAGCTGACCGAAGGCAAGGGCGTCGGCGGCGATCCAGATATCGGGGCACGGGCTGCCGAGGAGAGCCGCGAAGACCTGTACGATGCAGTGCGTGACGCCGACATGGTGTTCATCGCAGCTGGCATGGGCGGGGGCACTGGCACCGGCGCCGCGCCGGTAGTCGCGCAGATCGTCAGGGAGACGGGCACGCTGACGGTCGGTGTGGTAACAACGCCGTTCGCCTTCGAGGGCTCTCGAAGGTCCAAGGTAGCCGAAGAGGGCATCCAGAAGCTCAAGGAAAACGTCGACACACTACTAGTGATACCGAACGAGCGCCTCCACATGATCTGCGAAGAGGAGATCACGGCGGGGAACGCGTTCAAGATGGCCGATGACGTACTCCGACTGGGCGTGCAGTCCATCGCGGAGTTGGTCACGACCCCGGGCGAGATCAACCTGGACTTCGCCGACGTGCAGTCGGTGATGCGCGGGGCTGGTCCTGCCTGGATGTCCATCGGCTGGGGTACGGGCGAGGGCCGGGCGAAGGAGGCGGCGCAACAGGCCATCTCCAACCCGCTGCTCGACGTGTCCATCGATGGTGCGATGGGTGTTCTGTTCAACATCACCGGTGGGTCGGATCTCAAGCTATCCGAGGTACACGAGGCCGCAGAGGTTATTCAGCGGGTCGTAAGCCCGGACTGCAACATCATCTTCGGCATGGTCACGGATCAGAAGAGCGAGAACGAGATCAAGCTCACGGTCATCGCGACTGGATTCCCAACCACCGATACGGTACAGGAGCAGGACGACGACCTGAGGGCCATCCTGCAAGAGACGACCGACGGCAAGTCCGCCCTGGACCTGCCTCCGTTCCTACGCCGCCTATCGAAGTACAGTGGCAACGGCCGCGTACAGACGCCCGTGAGCTAGCGGTACTGGCTGCATCGCCTGCTCTGAAATAGGGGCCCGAGTCAAAGGGGGTCGCCGATTTATCGGCGGCCCTTTTTGTATTTGTGGCATAAGCGGGGTTGTGGCGGAGGACGTGAAACGCTGGTTGCGATGGGCGGCTGTGTGGCATATGCTGCGGCTACGTGATTAAAACCCCTTGTAGGGGCGGGAGGATAGCCGCATGTTCGATGTTGTCATTGAGGGCGGGATGGTGGTGGACGGTACCGATGCTCCGGCGAGGCGAGCTGACGTTGGGGTAAAGGCGGACCGCATCGCGTCCATAGGCGACCTGACGGGCTTGGAGGCACGCCGTGTCGTGGACGCGCATGGCCTTACGGTGGCTCCGGGGTTTATTGATCCTCACGTTCACTCCGAGGGTGATCTGCTGGTGAATCCGCAGCACGCCAATGGTGTGCGGCAGGGCATCACTACCGAGCTGCTGGGCATCGACGGGATGTCCTATGCGCCGCTGTCCCATGACAAGTACCTGATGTACCGCCGGTGGCTCTCTGGGCTGCTGGGCGAGCCGCCCGAGGACCTGGACATGAGCAGCGTGACCGCTTTCCGCGCCAATTACGACCGGAAGGTCGCGATCAATACCGCGTACCTGGTTCCCAATGGCACCATGAGGCTGGAGGCGGTGGGGTTCGTGGATGTCCCCCTGACCGGGGATGCGATGGACCGGGCCAAGGGGCTTGTTCGAGAGGGCATGGAGCAGGGCGCGGTCGGATTCAGCACCGGCTCGAGCTACTATCCTGGTCCCTGGACGAGCACCGACGAGCTTGTGGAGCTGTGCGAGGTGGTGCGGGACGCCGGCGGCGTCTTGATGTCTGAGCCGCGCCAGAAGAACCCGGAGCGGGCCTTTGGCGGTGGCGGTGTGGCCGAGGCGATCGAGATCGCGCGCCGGTCTAGCGTGAAGCTGCACCTGGCCCATTTCAGGACAGACCCCAAGACTGCGGGCAAGGTTGCCGAGCACATGGCGCTGGTCGATCAGGCCCAGGCCGATGGCATCGACATCACACTGGATATCTACCCGTACGCCTCCGGCTCGACGATCCCTATCAGCTTCCTGCCGAGCTGGGCGCAGGAAGGCGGACCTGACGCCATTTTGAGTCGTCTCGTGGATCAGGCGGAGCGTGCGAAGATCGTCGAGTACCTGGAGGGGGAACTGTATTACCACCGATCTCTGGACGAGGTCGTGTTCTCCTACCTGCCGAAGAACCCGGAGCTGGAGGGGATGAGCGCGCCGGACCTCGCAAAATCTCGCGGCGTATCGATGGGCGAGCTGGTCTGCGACCTGTTGCTGGAGGAGGAGCTCAGTGTGGGCTACACGATGCCCCCGCCAACGAGCTACGGGCTATGGAAGCAGGTGAGCCGGGATTCGATGGAGTTGCTGGCGCGCCCGGACTACATGGTGTGCTCGGACATCACCCCGGCGGGCAGCATGCCGCACCCACGGTCCTACGGCGCGTTCCCGCGGTTCCTGGGGCGACTGCGCCGCCAGTTTGGGGGCATCAGCCTGGAAGGCATGGTTCACCGCATGACCGACCGTCCCGCGCGACGATTCGGCCTGACCGACCGAGGCCGCGTCCAGGAGGGCTGGTTTGCCGACCTGGCGATTTTCGACGCGGAGCGCGTGATCGACACGGCGACCTATGACGACCCCGTGCAGTACCCGGTGGGCATCCCGTATGTCCTGGTAAATGGCGAGGTTGCTGTGGACCGTGAGCGGTGCACAGGTGTCTTTGCCGGGCGTGCGATTCCGTAGGGCAAACCGGCAATCTGATCGGGTATTCACGGCAGCCGCCCCCTTCGCGTGCTGGTCACCGACACGCCCCCTACACAGGCTTCCTTCGTTAAAAACACGCCCCTTATAATGTCATTATTAATGCTTGACAAGCCACTACATATAGCATTATCCTCTGGGTGCCCTACAATAGGTTGTGTTCAGATGATATAGATTCAAGGGTGTCAGGCCAAGCTGCAGGATGAACTGTCCACACTGTAATCACGATGATTCGAAGGTCATTGACTCACGAGACTCCGGTGATGGCATCCGGCGGCGGCGCGAGTGTCTTGAGTGCGCCCGAAGGTATACAACCTACGAGCGGGTACAGACTAGGGTAGTGATGCTGGTCAAGCGGGATGGGCGACGCGAGGAGTTCAATCGCGACAAGCTCTGGGCAAGTGTTACGAAGGCCTGCGCAAAGCGCCCGCTGCAGATGGGCAGCATCGACAAGCTGGTGCAGGACATTGAGGCGACCATAATGGACTCTGGCAAGGCAGAAATGGCCTCTGAGACCATAGGTGAGATGGTGATGGAGAGGCTTAAGAAGCTGGACCGGGTCGCATACATCAGGTACGCAAGCGTGTACCGAGACTTCAAAGACATAGAGACTTTTAAGGACGAGATAGACTCGCTGCTGGAGCCTCCGCAGATTGCGGAAGACACCTCCGGCCAACTTTCCTTCCTCGAGGAGCAGGTCCTGCCAGCGCGTCGTCGCCGCAGAGGCCGGCCCCAGAAGGCGGCACTGCCAGGTACCTCTTAGAGGGGCGTCCGGCATTCGGTCTGACGCCTCTCCTTTTACTAGACCATTTGTTCGTATTGTGTTATTTTGTGGCAATACATTGAGGCAGGAGACGAGAGATATGATCACCGACAAGACGATTGAGACGCTTGGGACCGGGCAGGACGCAGAGGACACGGGTGCCGCCAAGGTGGAAATCACCGATAACGCCCGTGTTGTGCTGAACAAGCGCTACCTGCTCAGGGATAGCAGCGGCGAGATCGTCGAGACGCCGGAGGGCATGCTCCGGAGGGTGGCCCACGCCATCGCCAAGCCCGAGAAACAGTACGGGACCGGCGAGGACTCCGTCCAGGCGGAAGAGGATTTCTACAGCATTATGACGACGCTGGAGTTCGTCCCCAACTCCCCTACCCTGATGAACGCTGGCACGGGCGCAGGGACGCTGTCGGCCTGTTTCGTGATGGGGCTCGACGACAAGATGGAAGGCATCATGGAAACGGCCAAGGAGACTGCCTTGGTGCAGAAGTTCGGGGGCGGGACCGGGTTCGCGCTGTCCGAGATCCGGCCGAAAGGCTCGGGCATATCGACAACCCACGGCTCGGCCTGCGGCCCGATTGCTGTTCTAAAGCATCTCTCTTCGGTGTCCAAGTTGGTGACGCAGGGCGGCAAGCGGGACGGCGCGAACATGGCCGTCATGGATGTCCACCATCCCGACATCCTGGAATTCATCGAGTGCAAACACGTTGAAGGTGATATCTCCAACTTCAACATCTCCGTGGGCGCCAGCGACGAGTTCATGGAGGCCGTCAAGGCCGGAACTAGCTACGCTTTGCGGTTCAGGGAGAACCCCAGCGACCCCGACTCCCCGGTCGTGGAGGTCGGTCGTACGGACGCGAGAGAGGTCTTCGACAAGATTATTGCTGGCGCATGGCGCAACGGTGAGCCGGGACTGATTTTCCTGGATCGGGTGAATCGTGACAACCCGACGCCCCACCTTGGCCGCATGACAGCCACCAACCCATGTGGCGAGCAGCCGCTTTTGCCCTTCGAGTCATGCAACCTGGGCTCCATAAACCTGAGCAAGTTCCTGATCGATGTCGACGGCATACCGACTGTGGACTACCCGAGGCTACGCGAAGTGGTCCGGGTCGCGACACGGTTCCTAGACAACGTAATCGACGCCAACGTCTACTCAGTGGACAAGATCGAGAAGGTTACCAGGTCCACGCGCAAGATAGGGCTCGGGGTCATGGGCTTCGCAGACCTGCTGGCCATGATGCGTGTCTCCTACGCCTCCGAGGAGGGGCTGGAGCTGGGCCGCGGTATCATGCGGTTTATACGGGAGGAGTCGGACCAGCGCTCCTCCGAGCTGGCCGACGAGCGCGGTGTGTTCCCGGCGTTCAAGGGTAGCAAGTACGACGCACCGGACCAGCCTCGGATGCGAAATGCGTGCCGGCTAACGGTTGCGCCTACGGGCACGATTTCGATGATCGCGGGCTGCTCCAGCGGCGTCGAGCCCCTGTTCTCCCTGTCATACCACAAGCACAATATCCTGGGTGGCGAGAGCCTGATCTACGTCGACCAGGGATTCGAAACGGCCGCGCAGGATGGCGGTTTCTATAGCGACGAGCTGATGGGTTACCTGGCCGACGGCGGCTCGCTACAGGAGCGGGACGACGTGCCGGAGTGGGCCAAGCAGGCCTTTGTGACGGCGGCGGATATCTCCCCTGAGATGCACGTGCGCATGCAGGCCGCTTTCCAGGAGAGCGTCGACTCGGGTATCTCTAAGACGATCAACTTCCCCAACAGCGCGACGGACGAGGACGTCACGAAGGCCTACCAGATGGCGTGGGAACTGGGATGCAAGGGCATCACGGTTTATCGCTCTGGCTCACGCGACGCGGAGGTTCTTACCGCGGGGCAGGACAAGGGCAAGGACGAGGAGGTTCCGGTAACGATCGAGACGACTCCCGATGGTTACCTGGTACCCAGGGAGCGCCCTGTAACCGTAAGCGGCGTCACCGAGCGTGTGCGTACCGGCCACGGCACGATGTTTGTAACTGTGAACTTCGATGAGGCCGGTGATCCTTTCGAGCTGTTTACTACGCTGGGCAAGGCAGGCGGTTGTGACTCGGCCCAGCTAGACGCGATCTCCCGAATGGTGTCCCTGGCGCTGCGCTCCGGTGTGGACCCGGACGAGATACTGGACAATCTACGAGGGATAACGTGCTGCCCGGCATGGGACGGCGGGACGCTGGTGCGTTCGGCTCCGGACGGTGCCGCGCTGGCACTGAGCCGTCACCTAAAGGGGCACGCCACGGCGACGACCCCGCCAGAGGCATCCACCGCGCCCCTAGCCCTGTTCCCGAGTGACGCGCAGCCCAAGACAAAGGTCAAGGTAGCCGACGGGAATGGCAATGGGAATGGCAACGGCCACGCGAATGGGAACGGTCAAACGACTGTCAAGGCTTCTATCAATGCGGCACGATGCCCGGACTGTTCTGTAGGCAACCTCGTGTTCCAGGAAGGATGCGCACGCTGCATGGATTGCGGCTATACCAAATGCGAGTAGCGTAGCCCTCTGCCCACTACCCCCGGTCCCAGGCAGAGGGGTATTACCCTCCACGCTCCCTACGAGGGGCCGCCCACCGGCGGCCTCTCGTCATCTTTCTGGGGGGCGGCGTATAATTGTCGAGGTACTAACAGCGTAGGATGAATCCCGGCAAGAGCACCCGCACATTTTCCCAGGGGAAGAAAAAAAAATATTTGTGTGTGAGGGACACCCTCACACACCCGGCAAAGGGGCTGCGCCCCTCTGCACACCCCCTTCATCAGACTGAAACGAGCGGAAAGCAAGCACGAGCGAAGAACCGTGCATTGCAATGGTGTATAGGTGAGTAAGGGGATAATGCATATGTTGTGAGGGACACCCTCACACGCCCGGCAAAGGGGCTGTACCCCTCTGCACACCCCTATTTATCAGGCTGAAACGAGCAGGAAGCAAGCACGAGCGAAAGACCGTGCATTGCAAATAGTGAATAAGGAAATAATTCATATATTGTGAGCGAGACCTTCACTAGCCCGGTAAGAAATTGTGCCCCTTTGCACGACATTTCAGCAGACTGACAGGAGTAGGAGCAAACGTGAGCGAAAAGCCATATGTTGCCATTACGATGGGAGACCCTGCAGGCATCGGCCCGGAGGTGGTCGCAAAGGCCCTCCAGTACGCCAGCGTCTATGAAAAGTGCCGCCCATTTGTGGTGGGTAGCGCCGCAGCGCTGCAAGACGCGCAGCGTCTGATCGGCTCTGGGTCGACGAGGGTCTCCCACTCGCTGGACGAGGTTACGGGCGAGGCGGGTGCAGTCGACGTGCTGGACCTGGAGAACCTGGACTATGGGAGCATCCCCAAGGGTAAGGTCTCGGAGGCGGCTGGCAAGGCTTCTGTGGAGTGGATTCTCGAGGCGGGTGAGTTGGCCGCGGCAGGGCGTATCCAGGCCATCGTGACCGCGCCCATCAACAAAGAGGCGTGCGCATTGGCCGGATACAAGGACATCGGCCATATGGAGATTTTCCAGCGGCAGTCCGGCGCAACCGAGGTTGCCACGATGCTGATGGCCGACACGCTACGGGTCGTTCATCTGACCACACACCGTTCAGTACGGATCGCGTGCGACTACGTCACGAGAGAGAATGTGCTGGCGAAGATTGAACTGACCCACGAAAATTTCGTGAACTGGGGTTTTCCGACTCCGCGAATCGGCGTCGCGGCCCTAAATCCTCATGCAAGTGACGGAGGACTGCTCGGCGACGAGGAAGCGAAGCAGATCGCCCCGGCTGTACAGGATGCAAAGGACCGTGGAATCGACGTCATCGGACCGGTACCGGCTGACACGATTTTTACCCAGGCGATCAACGGCAAGTTCGACGCTGTACTTGCTATGTACCACGACCAGGGTCACATCCCAATCAAGGTCCACAACTGGTCCAAGAGCGTCAGCGTTAACCTGGGATTGCCGTACATCCGAACATCTGTCGATCACGGCACCGCCTTCGATATCGCGGGCAAGGGAATCGCCGACCATGAGAGCATCATGGAGGCCATCGAAGTGGCGGTGGACCTGGTGAGCGAGAGCAAGCTGAGGTAGGACGGGGTTTGGATGTTGTGAGAGAACTGATTCAAGGGTGAGTAGTGGCATCTGGTAACGGTCGTCGGCCCAATATTGTGTACCTGATGACCGACCAGCAAAAGGTGTCGGCCAGCAGCGTTTACGGCAATGCCCACGTGCCTAGTCCGTTCATGGACGAGATTGCGAGCCGGGGCGTGGCATTCGACGACGCCTACGTGGCCAGCCCGATATGCACGCCATCGCGTGCCACTGTGTTTACCGGTGTGCACCCGCTCGTCCATCAGGTGACCTGCCACCAGAATAGGGCCCCATACAATCTGCCGCAGCTCTCGGAGTTGCTCCAAGACTCTGGGTACTACACTGCGACCGTCGGACACTATGAGCACGACCGAAACCTGACGCGTGGATGGCACGAGCAGGTGAGCTTTTCGGAGTCCGGAGTGGTCGGGAAGGCGTTGCAGGGCTGGTACTCCCACGGCAGCCACGACAGCGGCTGGTCGTCGGGCGCTCTTGAGCACCCTCCAGAGGAGGGTCACGCCTCTCGTATGACGACCAGGGCTATCGATGTGCTGGACGGTGTTGTGGCGGACGGCAGCCCGTTTTTTCTCCACGTGCCGTATCTGGAGCCACACCCTCCCTACTTCGCGTCGCCGCCCTTCGACACCCTGGTTGATCCAGCCACGATCCCGGCGCCACAACAGGGGGACGATCGCCGCCCCGCATGGCAAGCGGAGGCCCGACTGCAGATGGGGTCCTCGGACGCTACCGAGGGCGACGTGCGTCGCATGCTAGCGGTCTACTACGGGATGATCGCCTATGTGGATGGGCAAATGCGCAGGCTACATTCTGCTCTGGTAGACAGGGGCCTGTTGGACAACACGTGGATCATCATCGGTGCGGACCACGGCGACTACGCGGGCGAAAAAGGGATGTACACAAAGACCGAATCCCTGTACGAGTGCCTGTTGCATGTTCCGCTCATCATTGCTCCTCCGGAGGGCGCGCAGTGGCCGAGGGGTTCGCACATCTCAGGGCTTGTGGATCAGGTGGACCTGTTCCCCACGATTCTGGGCATGGCGGGTGCGCCCGTACCTGATTACGCCCAGGGTCACGACCTGGTATCTTGGGTATCGAATGGGGCTGCGCAGCCCCTTCGCGATGTGGCTTTTTCTCAGGTGGGCGATTACCACGGAAATCTAGGCACTACGATGCCATCAGGCATAGCGAAGGCAGGGCGACACCCGTCGCTGTTACAGGGGGCACGTTCGAAGGAATTTTCGTATTTGCGCGATCCCGACTACGGCGACGAGGCATACGATCTACGATCCGACCCGGCCGAGCTGGTGAACCTGCTCGGCCCAGGTGGCAAAGAGCCTGCCGAGGTGGCTTCGTTGCGCGGCAGGGTGGACCGATGGGAAGACGAATGCATACAACTCAGGGACCGGCTCGGCGTTGTGCCGGGGTTCCGGGGATTCGATCAGTAATTAGGAGGCGCGACCGATGCGAGTATCGTTCATAGGGGGAGGCGTCATGGCCGAGGCCATCCTCGCCGGTATCCTTGATGCTAGTCTGGCGGCACCTGCCGATATCAGGATGGGCGAGCCGCTGGAGTTACGCCGCGCCCATCTACGGGCCGAGTACGGTGTTACTGCTGTTGAGTCGAATGCCGAGGCCCTCTCGGGAGCGGAAATGGTCGTGCTCGCGGTAAAGCCGCAGGGGCTTGCAGGTGTCATGGCTGACATAGGCGACGACCTCGAACCGGGCCAGACGGTGCTGTCTATCATAGCTGGCGCTCGCATGGACACGCTGGTTTCGGGGCTGGGTCACTCGTTGGTGGTCCGCGTGATGCCCAACACGCCGGCGCAGATCGGCGCGGGCATGACGGTGTGGACCGCCACGGAGGACGTGCCAGCTGAAAGCGTGGAGGCCAGCCGCGAGATTTTGCGCACGCTCGGCGAGGAGATCTACGTATCAGACGAGAAGTATATCGACATGGCGACGGCGGTGAGCGCCTCAGGGCCGGCGTATGTTTTTCTGTTCATCGAGGCGATGATAGATGCCGGGGTCTACCTGGGTATGCCGCGCGACATGTCCCGAAAGTTGGTGCTGCAGACGGTGATCGGGAGCGCACGGCTCGTTGACGAGTCGGGAGGGCACCCGGCGGACCTGAAGGACATGGTCACGTCGCCTGGCGGCACGACAGCGGAGGCGCTGATGGCCTTCGAGCAGGGCGGATTCCGAGGGGTCGTGATGGACGCGGTGTCCGCAGCCTACGAAAAGTCGAAAGCGTTGGGGGGGACATCTTGATCGAAGTATTCCTAGGTCTATTCCTGAAGATCTTCTCTTTCGCGATCATCGGCCGAATTGTGATGTCGTACGTGTCCCCACAGGGCAACGACCCGATCAGCCCGCTTCTGTATCAGATCACCGAGCCGATCCTTGGTCCCATCCGCCGGATGTTGCCAAACACAGGCATGTTCGACCTGTCCCCGATGATCGCGTTGATTGTCCTGAACGTGGTCATAGGCCGTTTGATACGGGTTCTTTGACGGGCCGCAAAACCCATCTCTTTCATCTAGCCCACCCAATTTTGGGAAAAATGGAAATAGGTGTATGAGGGACACCCTCACACATCCGGCCCTTCGGCAGGCTCAGGACAGGCGACGGGGCTCCGCCCCTCTGCACACCACGCGCAGACAGATCCCAAAGTGGAACGCCTACCCTCCCGCTAGACGGGGTATCGCCTCGTCGGTATCCAGGCCCTCGATACTGAAAACCTTGTCGCGTACGGTGTGGCCCTTAACCAAGGTTACGCTTCGCCGACCTACCCCCAGCGCCTTCGCCAGCATGGCTATTATGGCGTCGTTGGCCTTGCCGGCCTCGGGGGCTGCCGTGACATAGATGCGGACCTCGCCCTCGGGTGATACGTCGACCTTGTTGCGGCTGGCCCTGGCCTGAACCCTGACACTTAGTGTGGCTGTCACGCGTGCGCCATTATTCTGGGCGGCTGGACGATGCTGCGCCAGGCCCAGACCCTAGCCATGCTTCTCCGCCCGGTCCGGCCTCGGCGTCAAATAGTGTGCCAATATTCTGGTACGCGACGAAGGCGATCAACAGCGCTATTACGGCATATTTGGTTGTGACCGATAAGCGGCCTCGCATCCAGGTCAGGAGCCAGTGCAGTCCGAACCCAGCAGAGGCGAACACTGCGGGCAGCGCTACGACTAGTCTTGCGTGCATGCCGTCCGTCGTCGTTAGCCCTACTACTACTACCGACGCCGCCAGCAGCAACCACACCGTGGCGTGGCCCCGCCTGTGCCATCTAGCGACTCCCGCAGCCAGGCCTATCAGTGTCAGCAGCGCGGTGACGGGGTCCAGCAGTCGCGCTCCGGATCTGCCATCGGAATCACGGCGGAGCAGGAGGGATGCGGTGGTATTGCCGATGCCAGTGACTATGTGGCGAACCTGATCGGCCACGCCGGTCAGCGATTGGTACTCATCGGAGCGGGTGACCCACACGTTCGCCGTGTTCGCCGACACCTCATCCCAGCTTCCTGCCACGGCGATTAGGTACGGAAGAGCAACAACCACGGCTGGCAACAGGAAGACGACGGCCAGCTTAACGACCGACGCTCTCTTCGGTCCCGAGGCTATGTACTCTCTCACCCAGAGGAGTGCCATAACAGCCGCAAAGATAAAGAAGGCGTTGTGCGCGTATACACCGACGCCGAAAGAGGCACCCGCCAGCACCAAGAGCAGGCTACACCTGTCCCCATTTTGCCGCTCGTCGAGGGCCTTTGTCATCAGGTACAGAGACAGCAGCTCCACGACCAGCAGAAGGGCGACCGGTGTGGCGAGCCTGCTGAAGTAGATCGGCCAGACCCCGACGGCCATCAATGCAGAGCCAAGGGCTGCGGCGCGGGATCCGATCAGGCCGCGAACGAGTATGAAGAAGAGACCGAGTGTGGCGATGCCGAGCGCGGCCACGAGCACTCTTGCCGTAGCAATGGAGTCACCAAACAAGGCAATCCACGGCGCCAACAGGTATGCCAGAGCGGGGGGCTGTCCGTAGGATGTATCGGGGCCGAGGCCAATCCAACCCTGGACCCACACTCTTGTTGCGGCGTCGACGAGCGCCCTTTCGACTACGAATCCGTCACCTGGCGACGAACCCAGCAGGCGCAACCTGGCGAAGAGCGCAACCGCTGCCACAACAGCCGCGCCGCCGTAGAGCGCCATCTCTAGACCTTGCGAGCGAATAGGCAGTGGCGAAGCCTGTACGGCCGGTGCATATGAGGGTTGAGGGGGTAGCAATGGCGCTGACTGAGCCGTGGCCGCCTCGAAGGAAGGAGTGGTAGAGACTGAGACGGCGACTTGTGGGCTTTCCAACGTCAGACCACAGGAATTGCAGTAGCTCTGTCCCCTGGGGTTGGCTGCGCCGCAATGCGGGCAGCCTGAGGTTATGGCCAGCGTCAGTCCGCAGCTTCCGCAAAAGGCCGCAATGAGCCTATTTTGGTGATGGCAGGCTGTGCACTCTAGTGGCACGATGGCGCTCCAGAGCTATGCATGGGCGATGAGTCCGCCGTCAACGTGGAACATCTGGCCAGTCACGAAGTCGCTGGCGTCTGAGGCCAGGTAGACTACCAGCCCTGCGAGGTCCGATGGGTGTCCTTTTCGACGCGTGGGGATGTACCTGACCAGCAGATCTCGCTCGGCGTCGTCGTCCGGGGGCTCGGTGCTCATCCAGCCTGCGCCTATGGCATTGATTCGGACGCCCAGGCGCGCCCATTCGAGGCCCAACGACGCCGTGAGTTGTCGTATTGCTCCCTGGCTCGCACTCAGGGCTGCGGCATTCCAGAGCCCGCGCGACGCAAGGCCTGATACGATGTTCACGATGTGTCCGGTCCCCTGCTCGACCATGCGACGACCGGCAGACTGGGTGCACAGGAACATCGATTTGACGTTGAGCCGCATGACTGCGTCCCACTCGTCTTCCGTCACGTCAAGAAACGGCTTGCCGAATTCTACTCGCGCGTTGTTGACAAGGATGTCGACGCGACCGAGCTCCGCCACGACCTTGGAGATCATGCTCTCGACATCTTCGGACACGGTCAGGTCTGCGGTGATGGCCAGTGCCTCGCTGCCCTGCCCTTTCACCGCGTCGACAGCCGCCGTTGCGTCTGAATCAGGTGTGCCCGCGACGGCAACCGTGGCCCCGGCTTCTGCGAGCGCCAGGGCAAGGGACGAGGTCCAGCCTCGCCGGTCGGCGGTGATCACGGCTACCTTACCTCTCAGATCCAGTTCAGGTGGCAGTGGCATTTGTAACTTGCGTCGTCTCCAGGTCTGGGATTTGGGCCAGCCTCACACGTCTAGTGGTACGACCGGTGCGTGGCCTGTCGGCGCGTAGCCGCCAGCCAATCCACCACCGTCAATGATAAACATTTCGCCGTTCATATAGTCGGCCGCTTGCGACGCCAGCAGCACGGCAGCGGGACCCAGCTCTGCGGGCATCCCGGCGCGGCCTGCAGGGATGAACCTGGGATCGGCCAGGTTCTCCCTTGAAGCGGCTGTGCCCTCTGTCTCGAAGTATCCGGGCACAAGGCAGTTGCTTGTGACTCCGTGCCTTCCCAGACTCGTGGCCAGTGACCTCGTGAGTTGCACGACGCCGCCCTTGGAGGAGGCGTAGGCGTAGCTATCGCGACCGCCGCGGAGCCCGAAGCCTGACGCGACGTTGATTATTTTGCCGGAGCCCCGGTCAACCATGTGTTTTGCTACTGCGCGAGAGCAGTAGAAGGCGCTGGTCAGGTTTGTGTCGATGACGTTGCGCCATTCCTGGTCGGAGACCTCCCAGATGGGTACCCCGCCCTGGTCGGCGACGATCCCGGCGTTGTTGATCAGAATGTCGACTCGGCCCAACGCATCGATCACGCTCGCTATGAGGTTCTGCACCTGCGCTGAGTCAGTGACGTCGGTCTGTACTGCCAGACCTCGGGTTCCAGCGGCCAGGATGGCTTCTGTGACCTCGGCAATAGGCCCAGGCCGGCGACCGGCCACGGCCACGTCAGCCCCTGCCTGTGCCAATGCAAAGGCCATCGACTTGCCGAGTCCGCTGCCGCCGCCAGTGACGACGGCGACCTTCCCGTCCAGGTCCCAGGATTTCATTTTCTTTTACTCCGCACAGCCAATTCGCTGGGGGTCTAGTCTACTAGGTTTTATGGTCTGCTTCCGGCCAGTGACGCGCGTCGACGAAACTGGCATCGATCACCGCTCATGTCAGTACCGAGACGGAAGGTCCTATTATCGTGGCCTGATGTGTTCACCGGCGTTATCGGGAGGTGAGCCCATTTGGGGAACTGGTCAGCGACTAGACTTTGCACGAGGGGTACATCGATCGGCACGAACACAGGTGGATTTTCTTGAGTCATGGTGATGCTCCAGGTTCCTGTATGGAATCCTTGGCGGAGCACATTCACCGGTCAGACCCGGAGGGTGACCTCGCCTCCGGCGACGGTGACCGTTGTGCCATCGTCGCGTTCGACGATCAGGTTGCCACGCTCATCTACCTCGCGAGCGACTCCTGAAAACACCCTGTGGCCCCAGGACACTTGGACGGGTTTGCCGAGGGTTTCCAGGCGGCTTGCCCATTCGGCGGTCAACGAGGAGCCTGCTCTGACGGAGGCATACATGTCATCCATACGGGTAAGCACGTCAAGCAGCAGCGCCGTGCTGTCTACGGGTGCTATTGCCTCGCTGTTGACGCTGGTGGCTGTCTGCGCTATCTCGGGGTGTCTGGAAACGTCCAGGTCGACGTTGATCCCTATGCCCACGAGGGCATAGCGGAGTTTTCCAACGCTGGAGTCGGTCTCGATCAGGATGCCTGAGACCTTGAGGCCGCCGATGCGTACGTCGTTGGGCCACTTGATCGTTGGTGCGGTCTGGACATGCGCCGCGACTGCGTCCGCAATTGCCAGTGTGGCCGCCATGTTGACGTAGGGTAGCTGGCGCGACTCGGGCTTGAGTAGAACCGAGAACAGCAGAGCGCTGCCTGCCGGCGACACCCAACGACGGTCGAAGCGGCCTCGTCCGGCGGTCTGCTCGCCTGCTACAACCACAAGCCCTTCGGCGCGTCCCTCGTCGGCCAGCCGACGCACCTCGTCCATCGTCGACGATATGGAGTCGTACCAGAGGACCTGACTGCCTACGACCCGTCCCGACAAGGCTGAATTTATCGCTTCGATGTCCAAACCATGTGTTGGCAAGGGGTGGACCTCCGTGAGGTTTTGCGCCACCGGGGCCGATGATAGCGGCGACTTGTTGGGGGTGTCAATGGAGCTATGAGAGAAGTCACCTTTCATCATGACTCTACTACGCCAGCCGCTCACCCAAAAAGGGGCAGAATGCACTCACCCTCCAGCGACGGCGACAATGTCCTGCGCAATGCACTCGATATCCCCGTCTGGATGATGGGCGGCAGTCAAGCTTGCTGGCAGATCGTGTCCCACCCAATAGGGATGCCCGACGGCTCGCAGCATGTGGAGATCGCCACTAGAGTCGCCGGCCGCCGCTACGTCACTCATAGGTGCACCCAGTCTGTCCGCCAGACTCTTCAGCCACACCGCCTTGTCGTTAGGCCAGAAGTCGGTGATTTTGCCGTCGGGTGACAGGCCTGTCCCGACGAAGTAGTCGGCGCCGAACTGACCCGCGAACCACTCGACCGCGAACTCCCACGTTATCGAGATAATGGCTATTTTATAGCCATTCCCCTTCAGTAGACCCAGACCTTTATGGACACCGGGGGCGAGTCGCATCGACGCTAGGGACGAGTGCAGTTCGGGGAGTGTGGAGGCCGTGTACCACCCAGCCACCTCCTTACGAGCGGCCCTGACGCTATCGACATACGATGCGCTAAGTTGCTCGAACTCTTGCAACCGATCCAGATGCCCCAGGGGCCTCGCCAGCGCCTCCCAGACCGTATCGCCCCTCAAGAGCGTGCCATCGAGATCGAAGGCGGAGAGCTTGGGCGTCTGGTCGGTCACGCGCGCCTACAGCCGCTCGGAAAACCACGCCACGGTGCGGCGGGTTGAGTCCAGGATGTGGGCGCGTTCGCTGAAGCCGTGGGGCTCTCTGGGGTACACGACCAACTCGGTCTCCACGCCCAGCTCTGTCAGGGCACGGTGGAACAGGTAGGCCTGCTCAATGGGCACATCGCGGTCGATCTCGCCGTGGATGATGAGGGTTGGCGTTTTGACGTTTTTCACATGCGTGATGGGCGAGAAGTCCTTGAATATGCCGTCGGGCTCCCAGGGGTCTGCGTCGCCATAGAATGCGGAGTCCCAGGCGGTGATGGATGTTTTACCGTGGAAGCTGCGCCAATCGGAGATGCCGGCTCTCATTAGCGCGGCTTTGAATCGGTCTGTCTGGGTGACGGCCCAGGCTGCCATGAATCCGCCGTAGCTGTTCCCCGCTATGCCCTGCCGGTCCGGGTCCGCTATTCCCAATTCCACGCAGTGGTCGATACCAGCCAGGATATCCTCCCAGTCCTTGCCGCCCATGTCGCCGATGTTGCTCTCGGCGAACTCCAGCCCCCAACCTGTGCTGCCGCGTGGATTGGGCATGAAGACCGCGATCCCGTTCGCGGCCAGGAGACCTTGCTCTCGGTACGAGGGCGTGTAGCGGTTGAGGTGGGCGAGGAGCGGGCCGCCGTGGACCAGCGTGACCATTGGTAGCGGTCGTTCAGCGTTCGAGCCGGGGGGCAGAAGGAGCCAGCCCTGCATGTCCAGTCCGTCAGCGCCCTTCCAGTGCAGTGATTTTGTCTCGCCTGCTTCGATCTCGCGGGAGTGTGGATTCAGATCCGTTAGCCTATCCCACTCCAGAACTTGCTGGCGGCGATGTGCGGTCCATAGGTCGGTGGGGCTACTCGCGTCCTCACGGACCATCACCATGGTTTCCGAGCCGTTCATGTCGAAGCTCTCGGTGGCTCCTGCCAGGACGACATCGCCACGCCACAGGGCATGGCGTTCGGCTGTCGCCACGTCCACGTCGGACACGCCCATGCCGCCGTCGTCGTGAGCTATGGTCAGGATGCGAGTCGAGTCCGCCGACCAGGCAAATGAGTTGACACTCACGCCGTGGCTGACTGTCACGTCTCGAGCCTTTCCACCATCGGCGGGTACGATAAACACGTCACCGATAGTGTTGCCGCGATCACTCCACATGGACGACAGGAAGGCAACACTCGAGCCGTCTGGCGACCAGGCGGGTTTGCCGACGGGACGTTTGGACCGGTGCAGGCTTCGTGCCGACCCGCCTTTTGCGGAGGAGAATGCCTCAAGACGACACTGGTACCAGGAGGTCTCGTGAGGCAGGTCTGAGACGACCGCCGCAAACTCATTGCCGTCAGGTGACCAGCAGAACTCCCACACGTGGAGCCCTTCGGGCGAAACGGCCTCGGTCACCCCGGTCTCGATATTTACGACGTGTATGCGAGTGAACACGGGGTGTTTTTCGAACTCTATTTCGTCACCCGCGTCCGCGCTCCGCCTGGCCAGGGGCTGCGTCGCCAAGAAGGCGATGCTGCGGCCATCGGGCGACCACTCCATTGGCGAGTGGCCGCGACCCGCCGCGATGCTCCCTTTATTGTGGGTCAGCTGGACCGCTTCTCCGCCTTCCACAGGCAGCAGGTGGACCTGACGTCGGCCCTCACGCTCTCGGTCGGACAAGAACGCCAGCGTCGTGCCGTCGGGAGACCACCTGGGGCATTCGTCGGCACGTGGCCCGAAGGTGAGTCGAGCCGAGTCGCCTCCGGCAGCAGGGACCGACCATATGGCGGACTTGGCGAATATGGTATCGACCCTGTAGGAATTCGCGACTACGAAGGCCACGTTGTCGCCATCAGGAGATATTCTTGGGTCCGAGAGATTCTTGAAGCTTACGGTGTCTTCGAGCACGAGGGATCTGCGTGTTGGCATTTCGGCCTCTTTCGGGAATTTGTGTAGTGGGCGATTCTATCACGGGGGTGGCCTGCGACGCCGTTGTGACACGGGTGGCAGATCGGTGGTCTGCTCACGAGCTTTCAAGCGGGCGGGTCACAGACCCGCCCCTACGGCATTTAGGGCATCGTGGCAGGCCAGGATCAGATGCCGAGGATTCGGGCTGCGTTTGCGCCTAGGATGGCTTCTTTTTCGGAGTTTGAAAGTATGGGTAGGTCCATGATGCCCTGGGCGCAATGGGCGGGGCTCCACCAGGGGAAGTCGGTGCCCAAGATCACGCGCTCAGATCCGATGTCCTGGATCAGCCGTGCTAGCTCTTCGTGGGTTGGCGCAAGCGGCGCACCGTGCCACTCTGTGATTTCACTGGTGTCGAAGAGCGCGTTTGGGAAGGCATCCGCCACTTCCTTCGTCTGCCGCCACGACCCGTTGTCGAGGTGTGCCATGATCAGTTTGAGGCGGGGAAACGCCTCATATGCTCCTTGATAGGAGCGAGGATCGGAGTATTGTGTTTGGCCTAGGTCGCGACCGGAGTGGGCGACGATGGGAATGTCGAGTTGGACGCAGGAGTCGTAGATGGGCCACATACGCCTATCGTCCATTGTGAATCGCTGCGAACCCGCATGAAGTTTTATTCCACGAGCGCCATGGTTTTTGACCAGGTCGTCCAGGTGGTCGGCTGCTTCGTCGGGCTCTAGCACCCACGGGTCGATGCTGACGAATGGCAGTATTTCTGGGTGATCCTTGACCTACAGGCACGCCTTCACGTTGGATTCTTTGAGGGCTGCGCCAGCGGAGGCATCGGCATCGGCAACCGCTTGGGCCCGCTCCTCACCGCCGGCTTCGCCCAGCTTTTCGTCGATGCCGGCTTGTAGGTCTATCAACGGGAGATGGAAGTGGACCATGACGGCCCTGGAGGCTCCTGCTTCGGCCAGTGATGCTGCCGCGTCTTCTACATCGCCGTCGTATTTGCTGTATGGGGGCAGCGGTGCGCCTTCTCCGAACTCCCACCCTGGGTACTGGGCTTTCGCCCAGCGTCCCTGCTTCTTTGAATCGAATATGTGCATGTGGACATCGATTATCAGCGGGCTGGCCATCGGATCCTCCCTGGGGTGCTGATTTGGCATTCTACATGTTGCGGTAGGCTTGGGGTGTGGTTGGGCTGGCCCACCCCTCTTCTTTAAGTAAAGAAGAAAGAAATATAGTGTGAGGGACACCCTCACGCACCCGGCAAAGGGGCTACTGCCCCTCTGCACACCCCGGTCTACGCCCTGAGGCGTGAGGAGGTAAAAGGGACAGTCTCGGGTGGTCGAGCTTTCCTGACAGCAGCGCACTACTGCGCGGCAGGCCTACCGGTTGGGCGTCGTTGGCTGTATAGTTCAAGCCGCGACGTGGGCTGGCAGTTTGGCCGACCGCCCACATTACAACGGATGAGATCGTTACTCTTTAGGGCAAGGAGTTGGAACATGGCTAAGAAGGTCAGGGTCGGAATCGTCGGGGCCGGTGGGGTTGGTGGGCTGGGCAAGCGTTACAACTCCCACGCTGGCGGGTACACGCGTATTGAGGAGTGCGAGTTGGTGGCCATCGCGGACATCAACGAGGAGCGGTTGCAGCAGTTCGGCGAGGAGTGGGACATTGCTCCTGAACATCGCTATAGCACCGCGGTCGAGATGTACGAGAAGGCTAATCTGGACGTGGTCAGCGTTACGACTCACAACCTCTACCACCATGGACCGGTGATCGAGGCGGCAGAGGCTGGGATCAAGGTGATCATGGTTGAGAAGCCCCTGGCCGTCAGTGTGGAACTGGGCCGACAGATGGTGGAAGCATGCGACAAGTCCGGGTCCCGGCTGATCACAGAGCACACTCGCCGGTTCCTGCCGCCGTTCAAGAAGATCAAGAAGATGATCCACGATGGCCTGATCGGCGACGTAAAAACCATTGAGACGACCGGCGCAAGACCGCTGCTGCACAACGGAACTCACACCGTCGATTACGCATTCTACTGGACGGACGCCGAACCGAAAATGGTGTCCGGCTTCCTGTCCGATGAGCCTGTGGCAGATCCGGGTGGCGGCGGAATGGTGGTGTGCGAGGGCGGCGTGGTTGTCTTCATCAATTGCATAGCAACTCGAGTGGAGTCCGAGGGATCGACGATGATCGCCGGCACCAAGGGTCGCATTCAGTACAACGAGAACCGGGGGGTGTGGGAGTACGGGCCACTGGTCGAAACGCCTGGCATTAGCTACGGTGCTAGCTACCAGTGGGAGGACATCCCGGACATGCCTGCAGAGGTGAATCTCGACGACTACTTCTACGGCGCGGCTCTGGAGAGCGTGAACTGCTTCCTAGAGGACCGCGAGAGCGTGGGGACCGGACGTGACGGTCTTAAGTGCCTAGAGGTCATCACGGCAATGCACATTTCCCACAGGACCGGGACGATGGTGCCGCTACCCCTTGGGGAAGGGCTAGACCAGGTACAGATCAGGTCTACTGGCAAGTAGCTCAACGGGTTGGTGGGCAGGGTTCATCACGCGTTGAACCCTACCTCTGCAGCTATCGTTGACATGATCATTGGCCACGACCATACTGCCGATAATTGGACGGACAGCAAAAATCGGATTGAGGAGGCAAGATGAATCGGGAACAGCTAAAGAAGCGAATCAGAGGGATGCCGGTGACGCTGCCGACCACCTTCACGGACGACATGAAATTGGACTTGCCCAGGATGAAGGAAATGACCCACTGGTGGGTTGAGCAAGGGCTCGGCACCAATGACGCGCCTCTCAAAACTTCGGCCGCCATGGGCGAGGGTCCAGATCTAAGTGACGACGAGTGGCCTGAGATTCTGCGCACGGTAGTGGACGCAGCGGGCCCGGACCCGACGGTCATATGTGCGCTGAAGCCCAAGAACACGCTGCACACGATAGAGGACGCCAAGAAAGCGCAGGCCCTCGGTGCGGTGGGACTCCAGATTGACCTGCCATTTTTCCACCACTCGACTCAGGACGACAACGTTCGTCACTTCGCGGCTATTTCCGACGCCATCGACATCGGCATCATGATCTACAACACGCACTGGTTTTGCTCAGTGCCGCAGGACGAGTACATGAAGGCCGAGTCGATGCTGCGGCTCAAGGACTACGAGCACGTGGTGGCCATCAAGTGGGGCGTGCCCGAAGGCGAAGACTACGACGACATGCGCAAGTTCTCGGACACGTTCAATGTTATCGACAACTCGGGTCGCAGCAACGTCGCACGCTGCTTCAAGAACGGTGGCGCCGGGTACATCAGCAACGTGATAGCAGCGTATCCCGCCCACGATCTGGAGGTCTTCGAAATGCTGAAGAAGGGCCAGATCGACGAGGCTCAGACTGAGCTTGATAGGGTCAACGCAGCGTTTGCGCCCTGGATGGCAAAGACCACGGCGCGGTCAGGCGGATACCGCCAGGGTAAGGGCATGTCGGCCGCTCTCGGCCGGCCCGTTGGCCCGCCCCGCCCGCCGACGATCGAATTGGACGATCAGGAACTCGCCGAGGTAAAGGTGATCCTGGACGAGCTCGGCTGGAAGTAGCTGAGCAGTTGTGACCTCAACAGCTGGCCCGTCCGGGGGAGACTTCGGGCGGGCCGGCTCGGCGTTCCATCGAGAACGCCCCCTCATCTTCGGAATCGATCGTCCCTGCTAGTGGTTCTGGGTTGGACCTGATGGATATCAACTGATCTTCCGACGAGCGCCATTCGAGTTCGTGTCTCGTACAGGCCCCCGGACTGTTCGGGCAGTGATTGAGGAGGGACCCCATGTCCAAGCGGATAGTGATTTGTTCGGATGGGACATGGAACAGCCCTGACCAGAAGAACCCCACCAACGTCATCAAGTTGGCCCGCGCAGTCCTGCCGACTTCTCCGGATGGAACAGTCCAGGTTGTCTTCTACGACCAAGGTGTTGGGACCGGGAGGAGACTTGACCGCTGGCTGGGCGGCGCGTTTGGGCAAGGTTTGGAGAAAAATGTTGAAGACGCGTACCGGTTCCTCATGCACAATTACGATGAAGGGGACGAAATTTTCCTCTTCGGGTTTAGCAGGGGGGGCCTTCACGGCACGCAGCACCGTAGGCATGATCCGGAACTGCGGCCTACTCTATAAGACGCATGCCGATAGCTTTGGGGCGGCCTATGCCCTCTATCGCGAAGGGTCTCCGGACTCCCACCCCGATGGCGAGAGGGCGCAGGAGTTCATCGATGCGTACTCACGCAGAGTCGACGTCAAGTTTATTGGCGTCTGGGATACGGTGGGCGCACTGGGGATACCGTTACGCGGACTGAGGTATCTCACGCATCGCCGTCACCAATTCCACGACATGAAGCTGAGCGGCATAGTCAAGAATGCATACCACGCCCTGGCGATCGATGAGCGCCGTGGCGCGTTCAAGCCATCTATTTGGGAGGGCGAGGCCAAACCTGGGCAAGACGTGGAGCAGGTGTGGTTTTCTGGTGTCCATAGTGATATCGGGGGAGGCTATGCCAACAAAGGTCTGGCTGATCTGGCTTTCATGTGGATGAAACGCAAGGCAGAGGATTGCGGATTGGCGTTTGACGAGGATTACATCGGCGAGACCATCCGTCCCAATGGCCTCTGTATCTTGCATAACTCCAAGAGGGGCATCTATCGATTTACGAGGGCCTATACCAGGGGCATCGGTGATGGTTTGGCCATCAATGAGGGCGTGCATCACGATGCGGTTGTCAGGTTGAATGATGCTGCAGCTAACTACCGCGCACAAAACCTGAGCAAGTACGTTTCAGGACCAGAATACGTAGAGGCTGAGACGCCGCAGGGGTCTGAGTGATTAGCGAGCGAGACGTGAATTCCGAGCAGTCGCCTGTATATGAATATGGTAGACTCTGCGCAATATCGTTCGGGGGGTAGCTGTGATCGAGAGTTTTGCAGGCAAGAGCCCCAGGGTACATCCAACCGCGTTCATCAGTGAGTTCGCGCACGTCATCGGTGACGTGGAGATCGGCGAGGGTTCCAGCGTTTGGCCGGGGGCTCGTGTCACGGCTGAGAACAGCTCGGTAACCATCGGCAAGCACACCAACGTCCAGGATAACTCCGTAGTTCGTGGCGACGGCGACATCGTCATCGGCGACCGGGTTGTCATCGGGCATCTGGTATCGTGTTCCGCCAGTAAGGTCGGAGACCGTGTGCTATTGGGCTCCGGATCGAAGGTCAGCAGCGGTGTGGAAATCGGCGCTGACTCTCTCGTTGCGTCTGGTTCGGAAGTGCCCGAGAACATGACCGTACCCACTCTTTCGCTGGTCGTAGGCGCGCCTGGGCGGATCAAAGGCACTGTCCCGGAGCGCCACACCAAGACGATTGCTGGACTCTGTGATTCATACATTGAAAAGGCCCAGCGCTACAAGCGATCTGGGAATCTTGAGGCGGATCGAGCCTAAGATTCTGGGGTCCGTTTCCGTCACCCCAAATTGGCTATCAGAAGGGGCGTGAGTATTGGGACTTTTCAGCAAGAGCATGCTCGATCGGATCGGCAAACTCCGACGCGAATGGCAGCAGGGCGAACTGAAGCAGGCCCTGTCCAGGTCGCCGGAGACACAACGGGAGTTCCGCACGCTCTCCGGCATTGAGGTGGGCGGGCTCTATACGCCGCAGGACGTGAGTGAGCAGGATTTCGAGGAGCGTATCGGCTTTCCGGGGACCTATCCCTTCACTCGCGGCGCTTACCCGACTATGTACCGGGGGAGGCCATGGACACGACGCCAGATCGCGGGCCTGGGCACGGCAAGCTCCACAAACGAGCGGTTCCGCTTCCTGTTGGACCACGGACAGACGGGCCTGAGCACCGACTTCGACCATCCCACATTGACGGGATACGACTCCGACGACGTTCTGGCCGAGGGTGAGGTCGGACGGCTGGGCGTGGCCATCGACACCATCGGCGACATGGACGAGCTGTTCAACAACATCCCGCTGGACCGTGTCGGAATTTCCTTCACGATCAACCATCCGGCGATCACGATACTGGGCATGTTCCTGGCGGTGGCCGAGTCTCGCGGTGTGTCATGGAAGGGCCTCCGAGGGACTGTTCAAAATGACTCGCTAAAAGAGTTTTACGGACAGAAGACCTTCGCCCTGCCACCTCGACCGGCCCTGAAACTGACGACCGACATCGTGGAATTTTGCACGGGGCACGTGCCGAACTGGTACACGATCTCCATCTCGGGATATCACACGCGAGAGGCTGGCGCTAACGGGGTCCAGGAGTTGGCGTTTACTCTGGCGCAGGGCATGGCGTATGCGGAATCCGCGATAGCCAGAGGGCTGGACATAGACGAGTTCGCACCCCGGCTGTCTTACTTCTTTGGCATCCACAACGATCTTTTCGAAGAGGTCGCCAAGTTCCGCGCTGCCCGCCGAATGTGGGCCCGGATCGTGAAGGAGCGCTACAAGGCGAAGAACCCGGAGTCGATGCGCATGCGGTTCCACACCCAGACCCTGGGCTCGACCCTAGTCCGAGAGGGGCCCAAAAACAATATCGCTCGTGGGGCGCTGCAAGCTCTAGCGGCAGTATTGGGTGGCACCCAGTCCCTTCATATCAGCGGCTACGATGAGGCTTACGACATCCCGTCAGAAGACGCGATGGGGGTCTCGCTGGCGACGCAGTTGGTTATCGCCCACGAGACTAATGTGGCCAATACGGTCGACCCGCTGGCTGGCTCCTATTTCGTGGAGTCGCTGACCGATAGCGTGGAGGAGAAGGCCTGGGAGTACATCAACAAGATTGACGCGATGGGGAACGGCAGCATGGTAGATGGGATGATCGATGCCATCGAGTCGGGCTACATCGAAATGGAGATCGCTAACACCGCTTTCGAGTACCAGCGAACAATCGAGAGCAAGCAACGTGTCATCGTGGGGGTCAACGAGTATCCGGCAAAGGTCGAGCCCCTTGAGGTATTCGAGATTGACCAGGAAGAGGAAGAGGGGCAGCTCTCCCGGCTCAGAGACGTCAAGAGTACTCGAAGCAGCGCCGATGTGGAAAAGGCCCTGTCGGACATTCGGCACAAGGCAGAGGCCGACGAAAATCTCTTCCCTCCGGTGCTGGACGCGGTAAAGGCGTCTGCTACCGAGGGCGAGGTCATGGGGGCCCTACGCGATGTCTACGGTGAGCACGTGGATCCGGGTGTCTTTTAAGCCAGCAACCAATACCTGTCCAACCGAGGTGTGATGACGCAACGCAATGTTCCTATCAAGGTGATGGTCGCCAAGATCGGTCTTGATGGCCACGACCGCGGGGTGAAGGTGATCTCCCGGGCGCTACGAGATGCTGGCATGGAGGTGCTGTATCTTGGCATGCGGCTCACGGACGAGGCGATTGCCAAGTCGGCCCAGGACGAGGACGTGGACGTGGTGGGCATCAGCATACTCTCGGGCGCACACATGCGCCTGATGCCACGACTGATCGACAGGTTCAAGGCCCAGGGAATTCCGGACGACGTGCTCTTGATCGTGGGCGGCACAATCCCCGAACAGGACGTAGAGCCGCTCCACGAGATGGGAGTGGCCGGGGTCTTCCCGGTGGGGAGTCTTACGAAGACTATGGTCGATTTCATTCGGGATCGGGTGCGCGAGCCCTAGGATATTCCTTGGTAATAACGCCATAAACAGCCCCGCTCTCCCTGAGCTAGTCGAAGGTCGGCTATGCAATACACGGCACCATCGAACAGACTTGGTGATAGGATTTCGCGGAACTCTGAAGTGGTGATAGACATCTGGAGACCTCCGCCCCACGTCGAGACGTCACAAGGAGCGTATATTGGCCGACCGCGAACAGGCAACTGAACAGGCACGATTGATAATGCAACAAGACCCACTGTTCTTGGACACGGAGACGACCGGACTTGGAAAAGACGCCGAGATATGCGAAATCGCCGTGATTGACGGACGGGGACGGACTGTAGTCGACCAACTCATCAAACCGGTCAAGCCGATCCCTGCCGACGCCACTTCCATCCACGGCATCACAAATGATGATGTCGCGGAGGCGTCAAACTTCGGGCATGTCTGGCCTCAACTGACTACCATTCTTCTAGGACGGACAGTCGTCATTTATAACTCAGACTACGATCTGCGGCTCCTGCGACAATCCGGTATGGCCGTGGGTATTGACTCGATGGGCGCCCTGCATTCGATTACTAGCAACACATTCTGTGCGATGAAACTCTATGCCAAATACTACGGCGAGTGGAACAACCACCGCGGATCCTACAGATGGCAACGACTCGAAGCCGCAGCCCGGCAGTGTGGTCTTACCCTGCCGGCAAATCTGCATCGCGCCCAGGCAGACACGGAGTTGACGCTCAAGGTCATGGAGCACATGGCCAGCTAGAGATCAGATGCACACTATGACGATAGGCAACGGCTGTTCAATTCTCGCCGGATCGGTTTAGTCTAAGCAGCGATATTGTGAGCGGTGTGCCCATGGTTAAATAGCACAAGACTCAGGGCACTAGGCGACATTCGAGTCGAATATCCCAAGAAACTATGCTCTGTTACCAATTCGCTCCGCGGCGCGATCAGACTGAGATGGTTAGAGCGCGTAGTACCGCAACCCGACCGGTCTTCAAGCCTCATGAGTACCAAGGGACGAAGATATGGGACAGATTCATTGGCCGCCAAGATACGATAGGTCCTACGTGCCGGAACCTGGCAGCGAGTATTGGGATTCCCAGGCGGAGACGATGGCTCCCGAGGAACGGGAGGCCCTCATACTGGGGAAACTGGTCCATCAGGTGCGGTATGCGTACGAGAATTCGGCATTTTATCGGGAATTCTGGGGCGACGCCGGAACCGACCCGAGCAATATCAAAAGCCTCGACGATTTTCGCCAGCTTCCGATCCTGACCAAAGATCACCTCCGCCGGGAACAGGAGACGCACCCGCCATTTGGACGCTACCTGTGCGTCCCAAGAGAGCGGATCAAGCGCATCCACGGCACGTCGGGCACAACCGGGAACCCTACTCTCTTTGGGATCGGTGAAGACGACTGGGACCGCATCGCAGAGGCCCATGCACGCATACTGTGGTCTGCGGGGCTGCGCCCAGATGACATTGTTATCGTAACGTCTGTCTTCAGCGCCTACATCGGTAGCTGGGGAGCGTTGTTGGGAGCGGAACGGCTGGGCGCGATGAGCTTCCCATTCGGAGCCGGTGCGCCGGAGCAGACCGAGCGGGCCGTGGACTGGATCGGGTATGTCAAACCAACCGCGCTCTACGCTACCCCGTCCTACGCCCTGTACCTGGCCGCGACGGCGCGGCGGATGGGGATCGACCCGCGCAAAGATTTCAATATTCGGCTGATGTTTTTCTCTGGTGAGCCAGGGGCGAGCATCCCTTCCACCCGCAAGGAGATCGAGGAGACCTTCGGTTGTCGTGTCGTGGACATGGGGAGCATGGCGGAGATGACACCCTGGATGACCAACTCCGGGTGCAGCCACCTGAAGCGCGGCATGCACCTGTGGAACGACATCGTGTACGCCGAGATGCTCGACCCCGATACCAAGGCTCCGACACATCCTGGCACCGAAGGCGTCCCGGTCTATACTCACCTGGAGCGCACGTCACAGCCGATGATCCGCTACTGGTCTGGGGATGTCGCTCGGTGGGATATGGAGCCCTGCGCCTGCGGCAGGACGTACCCGACGTTGCCTGATGGGCTTTCTGGGCGAGTGGACGATATGATCATCGTCAGGGGCCAGAATATCTTCCCGTCCAAGATCGAAGATGTCTTGCGAAGCATGCCCGAGTTCGGCGGTGAGTTCAGGCTGATCGTCGACCGTGAGCAGGGCCGCATGGATTCTCTGACTGTCCAGGTGGAGGTTGTTTCAGAGGTGTACCTTGGCAAGTCGGACGGATCCGAAGACTCCACACTGGCTGAGCACAGGTTCGCCGATGAGTTGAGAAGGGCTGTCGGCGTGGGCCTCAAAGTGGAGCTGAAACCCGAGGGCGAGTTTGAGCGGACGCAGTTCAAGGCACGCCGCATTATCGACAAACGCAGCTATTGATGAGGGGAATGCAGGAGCAACAACGATGCTGAATATCGGATCTAGACGCGAACTGTTCGTGGACAACCTCCTGATCGACCGGCTGGATGGAGCCAGTCTCAAATTGCAGACGCCTCAGCCGGGCGGAGTGGCGGTGAAGTTCGGCGCGGTGAAGGGGGATGTCGACTCTCCTCGCTCCGGCTATACAACTGTGCTGAAGGATGGCGATACCTATCGCTTGTACTACAGAGGGAGGGGCTACGAGCGGACGCCAAGGGGGTTCGAGTCCCTGACCTGCTATGCGGAGAGTTCGGATGGGGTGCACTGGACCAAGCCAGACCTTGGTCTCTTCGAAGTCGACGGCTCCAAGCACAACAATATCATCCTAGAAGACGGTTGGCAGTTCAGCCCGTTTCTGGATACCCGCGAAGGGGTTCCGGCGGAGGAGCGATACAAGGGCAACGCCAGGCACGAGGATGGGCTCAAGGGGTACTTTTCGCCAGACGGGATCCACTGGACCCAGTCGACGGGAGAGGTGATGGTGCCTAATGCACTGGGCAACCACTTCGATGCCCAGACTGCTATGTTCTGGTCAGAGGCCGAGGAATTGTACGTGATGTATGCCCGGCACAACGAAGGGGGCAAGCGGGCTGCGGCCAGATCGACCTCCCCTGACTTCGCTGTCTGGACCGAGCAGATTCCGATGACCTATAGCGACACGGGCACGACGACGCCATCGGAGCATCTGTACATAAACCAAACACATCCCTATTTTCGGGCCCCGAACATCTACGTGGCGCTCCCCGCTCGTATATTCTTCGACCGGCGAACGCTCGCCCCCGAGGAAGAGGAGTTTAATGCGCAAACACAGGACTCCCGGGTTGGCAAAGCCGGCGACTGCTCTGACGGGGTGCTCCTGACCTCTCGCCCGGGAACTACGCTGTATGACTTCACGTTCCTGGAGAGCTTTATTCGGCCCGGGATTGGCGAAAGCAACTGGCAATCGCGTGACAACTACCCGGCCCTTGGGGTCGTTCAGACCGGGCCCGCGGAGATGTCGTTATTCGTAAACCGCGACACCGGCCAGCGCACCGCCTATCTCGAACGCATGACGCTTCGGCTCGACGGCTTTAGCTCGCTGAACGCTCCGTACGTAGGCGGAGAGATGACCACCAAGCCGTTCACCTTTTCCGGCATCGAACTGGCGATCAACTACGCCACCAGTGCAGCGGGCAGCATCCGGGTAGAGCTTCAGGATGAGGCAGGGGTGCCGATCCTGGGATACGGGGCACAGGACTGTCGCGAGCTGATCGGCGATGAGATCGAGCGAGTTGTGGCGTGGGAGGGCGGGAGCGCGGTGGGCGAGTTGGCAGGGAAGACCGTGCGCCTGCGGTTCGTGATGAAGGATGCCGATGTGTATTCGTTCCGGTTCGGCGGCTGACGCGCGCCGAATCGATAGTCGACAAGGGGGTGTCGTGCGCAGCCTAATTGTGGTTCTCTCCATTTTGGGGTTTTTCTTGGTAGGCGCGTGCAGCGAACCCGCGCCGCCACCCATTCCAGCCGCCCCCTCCCCCACTCCATCCCCGATCGCCACGCCAGGGCCAGCGGTGCTGCCTACACCTGCAGCGTAATCTACCCCGACATCTGAACCAGTCAGCCAGGCACCGGACTTCACGGAGGTGGCGGTGGGGGGCCGATCAGGCGACGACGGCGTCACCTTCAGCAGTCCCAACGCGATCGCAATCGACTCACTGGACAACGTCTACGTTACCGAGTTCAGCGGTGACCGGGTCCAGAAGTTCACCTCTGACGGAGTGTTGCTGACGGAATGGGGCGGAAGTGGGACCGACTCGGGGCAGTTCCGGCGTCCGACTGGGATAGCGATTGACCGGCTCGATCAGGTCTATGTGGCCGAGAACGGCAATTCCCGGGTGCAAAAATCCAACTCAGATGGGGAGTGGCTGGCGACGTTTGGAGCAAATGGTAAGGGCCCAGGGGAGTTCCTCTCCGCGATGGTGGTTATCGTAGATGCGCAGGACCGAGTTTATGTGAGCGATTGGGGGAACCACAGGGTCCAGGTGTTCAGTCCACTCGGAGAGTTCGTGCAGAAATTCGACCGCCCGGGGACCGGCCCTGGACAGTTCCAGGTACTCACCAGCATCGCCTTTGACTCGCAGGGCAATTTTTACGTGTCTGAGGTTGCCAACCACCGCATCCAACGGTTCAGCCCGAGCGGCGAGTTCCTGGGTGAAGTAGCGCCAGGCACGCTGTCCAACCCGCACGGACTGGCCTTCGACAGCACGGGGGCGTTCTATGTGGCGGACACGGGTAACCGCGTGGTCAGGAAGTACCGAGTGGTGGACGCGGAATAGGTTGCGGCCATCAGTGGAATATGCACTCCCCTGTTTCAGCAGATTGCCTAGGTGGCGGCGAATATCAGTACCCACATAGGTCCGGCTCCTATTGGCTGAACCTCCAGTGGATGCAGGGTCCCGGAGTCGCTGTCGATGCTGTAGGAGGCGAGGTTGCCAGACTCGAGTCCTGCGACGTAGAGGATTGCTCCGGTTGGATCGAGACTGAGGGCCCTGGGCACCGGTTCGGTCATTAGGTTGCCAATACTGGTCAGCATGCCGGAGGTCTCGTCGATAGAGTAGCAGGCGATACTGTTGTGCCCCCGATTCGGGGCGTATAGAAATTTGCCTGATGGGGCGATCTGGATCTGCGCACAGGTGTTTTCCCCGTTGTAACCGTTCGGTAGTGTCGAAATGGTCTGCTTCGCGGTCAGTGTACCCTCACGCGGATTTAGGTCGTAGGCTGTGACACTCGATCCCTGCTCGTTCGAAAAGTAGGCCATGTCTTTGGTCGGGTGGTAGCAGTAGTGGCGTGGCCCCGCTTCGTTGTCCGGCGTTACGCGGGCTGGCGAGTTGGGTGTGAGCTCTCCGGAGCCTTCGTCGAAATTGAACTGGAAGATGGCGTTGGGTCCCGTACCGCCTGCAATGTGGGGCACGAAGGCGAATCGGTTGGACCGGTCGGTGTGGATCGAATGAGCACCGGGAGCGGTCGGGAGCCACTGGACCGGCGGACTTATGGCGACCCCGTCCGATCCGATGCGATGGACTGCGGCAGCGCCCGCCCCGTAGTAGGCAGAGAGCAGGAACTTCCCGGTGCGATCTGTGGAGAGGAAGCACGGGTCAGACTCGAGGGGAATTTTCCCGATCGGGGACAGGCTCCCCTCTCCTGGATCAATGCGAAAGGTCATCAGTTCGTTGGTTGCGCGGCACCCTACGTAGAGGTACTTTCGTTCTGGATCTACCGCCAGCGGAGCCGGGCGACCAGAGGTGGGGACATCGCCAAAATGAGTAGTGCGACCTGTGGTGGCGTCTACGTCAAAGACGGCTATTTTGTCTTCTTCTGAAATCGAAATGTACATCCGATTATGCATGGTCGCTCCTCCAGCTAGCTAATCGTTCAGGTATATGACGCCCGCCGAGAGATCCTTATCTGACCTCGAAGGCCACTGACGGGTTCGTGACGGTGATGGTGCTTACGGTCTCGTCCGATGCACCTATCCACTTCATCAGTGGCATGAATTCGTCCACCAGGTAGGTAAATGGATCCTTCGCGCCGTCTGGTTCCTCGCCGACACGGTACCAGCCGGCGTCGTGGGAAAGGAGCAGTTGACGCTCGAACCCTGCGTCCAACAGCTTTAGCAGTGGGACGACGTGCGCTTCAACTGTGCTGGCTCCGATGCCGTCGAGGGATATCCAGGCTCCGCGCTTCGCGACCTCTACGAGGAGGTCTGGGTCGGGCTCGTGCTGTGCGTGCACGAATATCCACCGGTCTGGATCGACTCCGGCGGCTTCGACGATCTCCAGCACATCCATCGCTGCGACGGCTGCCGCAGTGTGTGTTGCGATGGTGAGGCCTGTGGCCTTGGAGGTTAGGGCCGCCGCTCTGGTGACCTTTTGCTGCATGGGCGCCAGGGTCTCTCGTTCCACCGCTGTCTTGATGAACCCGGGCCTAATCCCAGTGCCGTCGATGCCCTCTTCCGCCTCAAGGATCCACTGGTCGGCAAGCGCTTGCTGCTCCAAATCAAATGTCTCGGCGGGCAGATAGGGCTCCTTGTACTGGCCTGTGTTGGTGATGATATGGAGTCCGGCTGTCTCCGAGATCGTGAGGAGCACATCCACATCGCGGCCAAGGAACATCGGCGTGCAATCGACGAAGGTCTATACACCTTGCGCCTGCGCGTCTCTGATGAACGGGAGCATCGTTGATACGACATCGCCGGGCCAGTAGCGGTGTTTGCCGACTTTGTCTTGCGCCGATGAAGTCCACCATCACGTGCTCGTGAGGCAGGGTCAGGCCCATGTCCTTGGGCTCTATTGGGCCACGTACTGTGATTATGCTGCCGGTTCTAGCCACCCTTGGTCACCATGTCGATCAGGGCGCGGATATAGCCCATTGCGTGGGCGCGGCCTATGTACCTGTCGGCATCACCGGTGACGCCGGGGACGTGGTCGTCAATGAATGTGCCTTCGAAGCCCAGCCTGTGATATGTCTGCATGGCCTCGATCATGTCTACGTGACCGTCGTCTATGAATGTCTCCGAGAAGGTGGGCACTGGGCCCGAAACGTTTCGGAAATGAACGTAATGGATTTTGCCCTGGCCTACGAATCTCTCGATGGCGTCTATGGTGTTCTCGGGCATCTCAGCCACTGTGCCCTGGCAGAATTCCAGACCGTTGTAGTCACTGGGCGCAAGGTCGCATAGTCTCTGCAAGGAGTCGTGACTGCGGAATATACGAGCGATACCGGCCAGAGGTGAGATCGGTGGGTCATCGGGGTGGAGCGCCAGCTTTACACCCGATTCCTCGGCGACAGGTGTTACCGCCTTGATGAAGTACTCGAAGGCTCCCCAGATCTGATCATCGTCAAATTCACCTAGATCGTTGGTTGGCGCATTCTTGGCGACTTCCCAATCGAATACCCTCGCCTCCGCGCCTCCGCGGGCCGTTGGCGTTCTGGACGTGCTCCACGAGTAGCTCGTCGGAGAGCTCGGTGTCATGAAGTTGTATCCGAGAATCGGAACGTCGGCCCGGCCCATGTTCCGTAGCGTGGTACACCAGTTTTCGATCTGCTCATCGCGCCCCGGCAACCCAAGCTTGATCTTGTCGTTCCAGTGGCGGTGAACGTTCTCGATGGCCGACAGCTGTAGCCCGAAGCCTTCTACCCGAGTCTTTAGCTTCACCAACGTGTCGTAGTCGAAGTAGCCGAGATCGGGGTCAAACGATGCGCCTCCGCCGACCGCGTCGTCCGCGCCCATCTGCTTACCAAATGCCAGCAGCTGATCGGGGCCGTCACCACGAAAATCTACTCCAAGTCTCATTGGTTGCGTAGCTTCCTCAACCAGTCAATTTTAGCGCTCAATCTAGCGAGCTAATCGGGAATGTCGAGTAGAACGCGTCACTTTCGAGCCTGATGGCAAAAATCTGCGCCTCGCGCATCTGAATTTCGATGCGTAATGGCCGTCCGACTACTTCTGCCAGGTCATCTTTCTCCGACCACCTCACCGGAGCGAATAAGTGGTCTCCGGAAATCGGCACTGACTGATCCCCGTCATATCCGGGAATGGGCTCAGCCGTTTCACCATCGAGCAGACGAACCCGAATTGCGCTGTGGTCCGTCGTCAACACGTTTATGGACAATTCCATTGTACTTATTAGACTCGAACTCGGGATCGGGTCCGGGCCCGGCGTGGTTCGTAGCCTCACTATCGTCGAAAGTAACTTCCTGATAGTTGCCAGGCTCGGCCAGCAGGCCCTTCCCAAGGACGCCTCCTGTTGCCAATAGCAACACCGGAAGCAGGGTCAGCGCCATTAGTCGAAGCCCCATTTTGCGTTTAGTCACGTCGTTCATCCTCATACTCTCGCGCTCTATTGTACGCCGGTGGCAGTGTTGGAAGCCGTCTGATTGCCGATGGCGATCCATCGGATTCGTTTTCTCAGATGCTCCGGGGTCTTATCACCCTATCAAGTTGATGGGTCGCCCCTCTGATATTCTTCGTCCGTAGTCCCTACAATGTATTTAGTCCGGTGGACGAGGGTTCCATTTCGAAAACCCTTGGGGTCTGCGATCAACGCCGACCGTTGGAGTCCATTTGACGCTGAAGGGGGTGAAGCAGTCAACCCTTCAGTATTCTTGAAGATTGCACTCCGTCCACACACTTGAGGCGGGGTCTTCTCCGTTACACCCTCACCTGCCCGCATCGCGCTATACCCCGGCGCATGGCTATTTCTAGTCCAGACTCACCCCTGAGAAAAAATCACACCGTTGAAGCCGAGTTGGCTTCGTTTCGGGCGAAGCTTCTGCTTCAACTTCATCTTCGCCGGTCATTCAAGCGGCCAAAACCACGGAAAATCCACGATTCCGGGTGCGCACGGCACCGGGAAGACGAAGATTCCTAAGTATCAGGGTCGGTTCTCCCAATAGAGGCAGCGGGCCATTGAGGCCTTGCCTCGCTTACAAGACTCAAAGAGCTACCAATTACGCGAATGGTTGAATGTAGTGGAAAGCATCTGTGTTGATCCCCAGCTCCGGCAGAAGTGTACGCAACTGAGCTTCCCAGCCCTCGGGGGTGTCAGCTTCCCCGGCGTGGTCTACCCCTTCACCAACAAAGCGCACCACTCCGTCTTCCTTGATGACAAGTATGTTCAGTCCGGGGCTGGCCCCTTCGTTGAATTCGAACTTACCTAGGTAACTGAATCCTAGCTCAGTCATCCGCCCTCCCAATCAACGGTTAGCTAATTAATCCCAGAACAGGTTGAAACTGGTGCTAGACTCTTTGACGGTGCCCTGGGTCGGGCTCGTGTCTTTCTCAGAAGAACTGTGCTTGTCAGACGGCGGCGCGGCATATGTGCTCGTTGTGGTGGCGACGGCCATCGATATGACCATGATCGCAACGAGGGATGCGGCTGCTATGAACCGGGTTATCATGTGCTTCATTTCAAATACCTCCTGAACTGTACGCGGCGGGTTGCTGAGCCCACAGTTTATTAGGGGAATAACTCGGAGGCGAGGGTGTTGGCCCATCAATGCGGTGGAGGGGTTTGCCTCACGCGATTAGGGGGTGGACACCCTACAGGTGGACTAGCGTTTGCCTGTGTAGACGCCGTAGTACTTGGCCATGCGTAGGCAAACACGCGCGGACACCACCGATCAACAGGGTGGTCGAATTGTGCGAGCCTGTGAGACCATGCTCCACACTAATCTTGAGGCAAGCGCAACAGGGAGGGAACGTTGTCTGATTCCTACACTCTCAATCGAGTGATCCGGGCTACACCGAAGCGGTTGTTCGAGGCCTGGCTCGACAGTGGAGAGCACAGTAGTTTCACAGGCCGAGCCGCCGCCGTGGACGCTGCAGTCGGCGGGGATATCAGCTCGCTCGACGGGCTGATTACGGGCACTAATGTACAGGTAGAGCCGTACCATCGGATCGTCCAGGTTTGGACTGCTGAGGCTTTCGAGTCGCGCGTGGAGATTGTGCTGTCTACGCTCATGGGGCAGGGTGCGATAGCCAACGCCCACGATGATGGCGCAACCATCACCGTGATGCACTCGGAGCTGCCGAACGGCCAGTCTCTGTTCAGCCCGGGATGGTGGGAGCAGAATTACTTCGGTGGAATGGACGCATACTTCGCCAGAAACAGGAATGGGTTCATGCATCCCGCGCACCAGATGGAGGCGAAGCAAAATGGCTGACATGATCAAGTTTAGCGAACACCTCATTGAGGACGGGTTCGCCTACTGCTACGCGCTATCTGCGGTTGACCTTACGGGCAACGGCAGCCTGGATCTCGTGGTGCCGGACACCAATGTCGGCCTCTACTGGTTCGAGAATGATGGCAACGGCTCGTTTAAAAGGCACACGATCCAGAACCGCGTAGGCCAATGGTTGGAGCGGCACGCCGTCGCCGACATCAATGGCGATGGCAAGCCGGAGATAATTTTCGTGGACAACATCAACGGTTGTCTGCTCTATTTTGCATATGAGGGCGACCCGCGCGACAGTTCCTCTTGGACCTACAGGTACATCACGGAGGGTGGACTGCCCGGCGCGTATGACGTTACGGTCGCAGACCTTACCGGCGACGGCAGCATGGACGTGGCGGCCTCGGACTGGCGAATCGGCAACTCGTTTGCGTGGTTCGAGGACCGGAACGGAGCGTGGATCAAACACGTGATCGAAGAGGGAGCGGACGAATCGCGAACTATTGAAGCGGCAGATTTCGACGGGGATGGGCGCCCAGATCTGCTGGCGGGGGCGCGAGTCGGAGGCGAGATCATTTGGTACAGAAACCTGGGCGGCGAGGGCGACAAGCGATGGGAGAAGCACGTCATAGACAACGCGCCTGGCCCGTGGCACGGTCACGCGGTGGACATGGACGGCGACGGCGATCTCGATGTCGTGATCACGCTGTGGGACTTCGACCCGAGCCTGGTTGTTGGCTCATCGCCCAAGATAGCTGGCCATCGTGAATCGGGCGGCAAGGGCCTGAATCAGGTCGTGTGGTACGAGAACGACGGAAGCCCTGAGGCTGGTCCGTGGAAGAAGCACATCATTGCCGATAACTTTCCCATGGCGTTCGAGGCTGTCGCAGCCGACATCGACGGTGACGGGCAGGTCGAGGTCGTGGTCACAGCGGGGTCCAATGAGGAGGGCCGCGTGGTTGTGTTCAAACACGACGGCGATCCGCGAGGACAGTGGCGATCGCAGGTCCTGAAAGAGGGATGGCCCAACGTGCGCCAGGTGATCCTGGCAGACCTCACCGGCAATGGCCTGCTAGACATTGTGGCGGCCGCCGAGCGCGGTAGCAACGAGCTGCGATGGTGGCGAAACGAGGGTCCTGTCTAGGGCAACCTGGCGGTCACCCCTTTGGCGAATTTCAGTAGCTCTGCCGGATCAAATAGAGGACTCTCTCCGAAGGGCATTACCGTATGCAATGAAATGGCGATCAGCTCCTTCTGAGCCACAACGAAGCTGCCCACGCCGGAACCATCGACCACGGCCTGGAACGATCGGGGGCCATCAACGCCCTCGGTGTAGTCCACCGCATCATCCTCCTGCAGACTGCCCTGAACCAAATCGTAATGCGCGTCGGCAGCGGCAATCGAGTCGAATTTGATGACGGCCAGGGTCATGGCTTTGGTGGAGTCAGCGTTCTGGTGTGAGACCTGACACATAGTTTCGATCGCGGGGTTGTCGATCTTGGACGGCTCGGTGAGCTCCTGGGTTTTTGAGACCAGATCGGATCCTGGCTCGTCCAGAAATCCCTGACATGTCTCGAAGTCCAACGTCACCTCTGGCAGGGATGTGGCGACTGGTTGTTGCATATCCGCATCGGAATCGTCAACGCCACTCGACGCGGGAGTCTCAGAATCCGCGCCGCACGCGATGAGCAATAGGCCTAGAACTGCCAGACCAACTATATATTTTTTCAAATTATCTCCGGTTGATATCAAGATACGTGTTCAAGCTTCCATTGGCGCACAATACGATAATCAATGTTGGCGATCTTGAAAACGCTGAACGACCTTGATTACTTGGGAATTCTTACAAGGCGGACGCCAATGGCTCGCTGGCGATCGTCGGGTCGGCGGGTATTTCTGGAAGCCGACCTCGAGTGGCGGGTGAAGTACCGGAAATAGCCTCCCCTGATCACACGCGGAGAGCCGGGCGCGTCGCCAGGTCCGTGCGGATCGACGGCAGACGACTCGGCGTAGTAGTCCTCTCCGTAGATGTCCTGGCACCACTCCCACACGTTGCCGTGCATGTCGTGCAGACCCCAGGGGTTTGGCAGCTTTGTGCCGATTTCACGAGGTGTCTGGTCAGTTGCATCTGCTTCGCTATCGACATACCACGCATGGTCCCCCAGTGCATGGCGGTCCTCGCCGAAAGACCACATCGAGTTCGTGCCGGCACGAGCGGCGTACTCCCATTCTGCTTCGGACGGGAGGCGGTACTGCCAGTCGTCGTCGGAGTCGTTCAGGCGTGCTATGAACTCGTGTACGTCATTCCAGGATATGAAGGTGGCAGGGAGGGTTGGACTGGAAGTAGCACGGGTTTGTCCCTGCCAGGGAGCGGCCCCCATGGTCTCTTCCCACTGGCCCCGAGATATCGGGTACTTGCCGAGATTGTACCCCTCGCTTATGGTCACATCGTGGGCCGGACTTTCGTCTACATCGCGCCCTGACTCCGATTCGAGCGAGCCCATGACGAATTTGCCCGGTTCAACCGATATCCACTCTTCGGCCAAGTCCCTCCACTCCCCTGCCGGGGTTGCATCCGACACGGGCGCCTGGTCTACGGCGTGGGTCAACGTCTCCTCGGACGACTCCATGATCTGAGACATTAGCTGGCCGCCGGAGAGCCCTGCGTTGAGTGCCTTGAGCAGCATCGTTTCGCCTGGATTCGCGAGGAGCGCAAAACGGTTGCCGCAGCCGGGGCAGAATGCGGCAACAGACATGTTGCCCCCGCCTGGTCCGGCCGCGCCGTCAGATTTCATTCGCCTATCACAATTCGCGCAGATGAATTTCATTTTGCCTCTTCGCGTGTTCAAAGGTTCCGAACGGATAGTACCAGATATGCCTCATGCCACGAATCTGCGCGTGGTGTGACCCGGCACTGTTGCAATACGGTACAGAATCGAACATCATGGATACGTTTTGCATGGGGCGCCTGATGGTCGCAAGCCAGAAGCCCTATGCTACCCAGACTGAGGAGCGGTAAATGAACACACCGGTTATCGATATGCACAGCCACGTCGGGAACGACCCCTCCAACGGCATGGTGGATGATGTCGACGCCTATATTAAAACCATGGACACAGCGGGCGTGGACCGCGCGCCAGTTTCTTGCATATTCTACGGCGATGTCACGCGGTGCAACGACACGACTGCAGCCTTCGTGGCGAAGAACCCGGACCGCTTCATGGGTGTCGCCTTTGTTACGCCCTTCTACCCCGAACAGGCCATCGCCGAGTTGGAGAGGGCGTTCGACGTGTTAGGCATGGTATTTCTCAAGGTCTATCCAAGCTACGTCCGCAAGCCGATCGACGACGAGGCGTACGAGCCTATTCTCCAGTGGTGCAACGACCGCTCGATAATCGTCAAGTGCCATACGGAGTACATGGAAGGCAGCAATACCTATACTGACCCCGACCGGTTCATCGGCCTCGCTCAGAGGTACGAGAATATTCGTTGGATACTGGCCCACTCCGGCAACGTCCGGGAGGGGCAGCTTCGCGCGGTCGCGGCCGCCCAGTCCAGCCGCAAAATATACCTGGAGACCTGCTCATCCTGGGGCGACCATGGCACGATCGAGCGCCTGGTCGAAGGGGCTGGGGAGGATCGAGTGCTTTATGGTTCGGACATGCCGCTGATGGACGCGCGTGCGCAGGTCGGTCGAATTGTCACGGCGGACATATCTCAGGAGGCCAAGCGCAAGGTGCTTGGCCTAAACGCTGCCGAACTGCTCGGAATCACCGTGTAATGGGCCGACTCGCCATACGCTATCTCAACCGACAGACATTGACCGATTGGAGTGACAAGAAATGGGCCAGGTAGACCTCGAATTCAAGCCGACCGTACCCGTATTCGACGCCAACGTTGCGCTGGGCCGTCGACACGACCGGATAGTCAGCGCCGACGCCGATACCCCCGAAGCAACCCTCGCGGAGCTGGCCCGAGCCGGCATCCAACGAGCGCTGGTCTATTCGCCTCATGCCATCGACTTCGACTCGAATGACGGCAACAACCTGCTGTTCGAGACGGTCCAACGGCACGATGCCCTTGTTCCCCAGTTCCTTTGCAATCCATCCGTAGACGACCTGGACAAGTTTGCGGCCGATGTCGCGGAGCGGGACATTCGAGCCGTGCGTCTGGCTCCGAAGGCTCACGACTATCCCTTCCGAGAATGGGTAGCCGGAGAGTGGCTGGAGTGGATGGGCAGCGTGAACATGCCGTTCTGGGTCTCGGCACCCGACATCGACCCATCGGAACTCCGCGAAACGATGGTGGCACACCCTGAGGTCAATTTCGTGCTGGCAGAGGTTCACTACGGTCATTTGTCCTGGGCGGTGCCGCTTCTAAAGAGCCTGCCGAATGGATACATAGAGATATCGAGGTTCGTTCTATTCAATGGCATCGCTCGTCTCCTAGAGGCTATCGGTAGCGAACGCATCCTGTTCGGATCTGCGTTCCCTGAATCCCCCATGGCGCCGCAGCTCTACAGCCTCCACCTGAATGGCCTTGACGACGATACTCTTGCTGCGATATGTTCCGGCAACCTGGAGCGATTGCTTGGAATTCAGTAGCCGTGGACGCGTTGGTGGTGAGGAGCGCCCAACGGTGGCGGCGCTATCCGTGGACGAGGCTATATAAGAATGCTAGGTGAGGCGTTGGCGCTCGCTTCGGCATTGTTTCTTGGTCTCTCCAGTGCCCTGGTCAAGAACCTCACTCCTCGCGTCAACGCCGTATACCTGGCCACACTTCGACTGGTCACCAGCGCATTTCTTGCAGTCGGAACAGCTACTGCATTCGGGCAACTGGGATCTGTCTTTGACGTGCCGCAGAAGACGCTGATAGTTCTGGCAGGGGCTGCGGTGGTCATGATGATCGGCCATGTATCTCTAGTGAAGGCGATTGAACTGGACGATATTTCCAGGGTGCTACCTACCACCACTGGAGTCTACATACTGCTCAGCCTGATTTTCAGCATACTCCTGGCGGACGGCGGCGTTTCGACCCTGACCGTTGTTGGAGGCCTAGTGGTCCTCGTAGGGGTCTACCTGCTCTCAAGCCGACCAGGTCGGGGTCGAAGCCAACCGAAACAGGCCCTCCACGCCCACGGCCTCATGGCACTGGGATTCGCTTCTGGCACCAGTCTCGCGTGGGCCATCGGGGTCATGGTCATGGACGACGTGGTCAACCTCGTAGAGCCGATACCCGCCGCTACAATTCGTATGTCTTTTATGGCCCTGATTCTCGTGGGGATTACGTCGTTGACGGGCGACATCCGACGTAGCAGTAAATCGAGACTGGACATGTCTGTTGCCGGTGTCAGCGGCCTGTTACTGGGCGCCTCCACGCTGACATTCACATCTGCGCTCAAGTGGAGTTCGCCGGCCACCGTGGTGATCCTGAATTCGACCGCTCCCCTATTCGTTGTACCTATTGCCATCACCTGGTTACACGAAAGGGTCACAAGGCGGGTGGCGGTTGGGACGGTCGCGTGTTTCGCGGGTGTAGTCTTAACCTCTCTATAGCAATTACATCTGCGCCAAAACCTGTCCTGGAGGTATTGCAATGACCGAGTTCGTAAAATTCGAAGAGCGACTGATAGGCGACGGCTACAACTACACCATCGGCGTGTCTGCGGTAGACCTGACAGGCACCGGTTCCCTCGACCTAGTGAGCACCGATACCGACGTCGGGCTCTACTGGTATGAAAACGACGGCAACGGCAACTTTACGAAACACGTCGTCCACGAACGCTCCAACGAGTGGCTGGAGCGCCATGCCATCGCCGATATCAACGGGGACGGCAAGCCCGAAATCGTGACCATCGACAACATCAACGGCAGCGTCCTGTGGTTCGAATACGACGGCGACCCGAGGGACGCCGCCTCCTGGTCGCAACACTACATATGCCACGAGGGCCTGCCAGGCGCATACGACGTGGCCGTCGCGGACTACGACGGTGACGGCGAGCTGGAGGTCGTCGCGTCGAGCTGGATCAAGGGCAACAAATTTGCGTACTTTGACCGGCAGGACGGCGAGTGGGTCATGAGCATCATCGACGAGAACGTGAACGACACGCGGATGGTATCCGCCGTGGACGTGAACGGGAACGGCAGGCCCGATCTGGTTGGGACGGCGACACTCGACGACATGTTCGTGTGGTACGAAAACCCCGGCGATCCGTCCAATCGCCCATGGAAGCGGCACATCATCGATACGGCTCCGCGGCCACATCACGGCCACCCTGTCGACATGGACGGCGACGGCGGGGTAGACCTGGTGATGGCCATACGGGGCGATACCAGCGAAAAGCTAGCGTTGGAGACACCTGGCTCACAGATCGCCTGGTACGAGCAGACGGCGGGTGGTGGCTGGACCAAGCACGTCATCGCCGAGGAGTTTCACCAGGCATCGGAGGCGGTGGCCGCTGACATTGACGGCGACGGCCAGATGGAGGTGGTCGCAACCGCATGGGGGCTAGAAGGTCGAGTGGCGATCTTCAAACACCGTGGCGACCCCAGAGGACCGTGGGACATGCAGATACTGAAGTCGCCGTGGTCCAAGGTCGCCCAGCCCATCATCGTCGATCTCGACGGCGACGGACGCCTCGACATCGTTGTCTGCGCAGAGCGTGGAAGCAACGAGTTACGCTGGTGGCGCAACTTGGGCCCAGCTTAACGGCTATACAAGGGGTTGCCGGTCGCAGCCGTCGCCTCACCTTCGACCGTGATCGTCGCGTTCATGCTTGGATGAATTGTGCACGTATAAGCGAACGCGCCAGCGGTGTCGAAGGTAAATTCAAAGGTTGCGTCTCTCCCAAGGTTTCCGCTGTCAAAGCCACCTGCATTATTACCGTTGGAGCCCAGAGTGACCGTGTGGGTCGACTGGTCAAAATTGGTCCATTGGACGGTGGTTCCGACAGCGACCGTCAGGTTCACATGGGCGAACTGCTGTATGTTCGCCTCGACACTCGCCTGAATGCTCGTCTCATCCGTGCCCGGAATATTGCCGCAGGCGGTATATACGCCGGGGTTGCCGCTCTGGTGTGCATTGACGGCGAATCCACCTGTGAGCAAGCTATCCAGGGTGACGTCCAGGGCGGTTACCGATGCACCGGAGCCGCCTACAAAGTTGGTGAGAACATGAGCGACGTCTGCAAGTGTTTCGCCGCACTGCCCTACGTGGATGTGGACAAGCTCAGTCTCAAGGGCACCTGCCGTAAGCGACAGCTCGACGAGGATAGTGTCGCCGATGGCCGTGAGGGTAGCTGCGCCGGCCTGACCGGAAGTGTTGAGTTCGTCCAGGGTAATAGTGACTGAATCGCCCTTTGCGGGGATGTCGCCACACGCTGTGTATGTCCCCGGATTGGCGCTCTCGTGTGCGTTGACGGCGAAGCCACCTGTGAGCAGGTTGTCAAGGGTGGAGTCCACGGTGGTTACCGACGCGCCGCTGCCGCCGGCAAAGCTGGTCAGCGCGTATGCTACGCCGCCGAGGGTGTCGCCACACTGGCCTGCGTGGATATGGACCAGCTCCGTCTCCATGGAGCCTGTCGAAAGCGTCAGCTCAACTACCGTCGTGTCTCCGATGGCGGTTAGGGTTACCGTGCCGCTCTGGCCGGAGGCATTCAGCTCATCGAGGGCGATGCTGACGGCCTGCCCCTTCGCAGGGATGTTGCCGCACGCCGTGTAGGTGCCAGGGTTGCCGCTCTGGTGGGCGTTGACAGCGAAGCCACCTGTGAGCAAGCTATCGATGGTGATGTCCACGGAGGTCACCGATTCGCCAGAGCCATCCACAAAGTTGGTCAGCCTGTGTGCTACCCCACCGAGGCTGTCGCCGCACTGGCCTGCGTGGATGTGGACCAACTCAGTCTGCAGGGTGCCTGTCGAAAGCGTCAGATCAACGATGGTACTTTCCCCGACAGCGGTTAAGCTCGCCGTGCCGCTCTGGCCGGAGTCATTCAACTCGTCGAGGGAGATAGTTACGGATTCGCCGGATGCCGGGATTGGCTCCACAGTCGCAGTGGCCGTTGGCGTGGGGGTAGGTGTAACAGTCGCAGTGGCCGTTAGCTCAGGAGCTGCCGTTGGCGTGGGTGCAAAGGTCGCAGTGGACGTTGGTTCGGGAGCCGCCGTTGGCGTGGGGGTCGGCGCAACGGTCGCGGTGGCCGTTGGCTCGGGGGTGGCTGATGCCTGGTCCTGAGAAACGGTAGTGGGTACGGCGACCTGCTCCGATGTCGGCTCGGCGTCATCCGAGCAGGCCGAGAGCAAGATTAGACCCAGGAGAGTAATGCCGGCAATGACTATGAATCGAGGCATGATTTGACTCCTCGGTTACTACAGATTAGGTGCCCATAAGCAACAATTACTCCCGAATTCCAGGCCGCCTTACCTTTCGTAATACGTGATACTTACATCGACAGATTCCCCGAGGCCGGAGCCGCGTACCGGTCATCCAACATCGGACGTGGAACGCTACTCGGCGTCACGAACACCTTCTTTTGCTGGAGTGTCGGGGCCGCCATTCCTTGCTTCAAAGTGGACCGGCCGGTGGGCCGTGCGATCGACGGTCAGCTTAAAGATATCGAAGCGGTTGTAGCCGCCGGTCACGTCGTGGTATTGCTTCGGTTCGACACATGCCGAGAGATCTATGTCGGCGTAGAGCAGTCCCTCATCGTCCTTCATCACTTCGGACACCGGCTTTCCGTGGGGTCCCATCACGACCGAGACCCCTCGTGGACTGCTATCCAGGATTCGGCCGGCATCAGGGTCTCGAGCTGCGAGTAGATCTCGAGTGGCCTGATCCAAAAAGGCAGCCGCGACGATGTTGAAGGCTTTGGCCTCGAAGGAGTGAACCGCCGCACGAATCTTGATGGCTTCTTCAAGGTCGTAGTTGTCGGAGGGCACCTGATCGTGGGTCGGCCACGTGGGCGGGTAGGTTGACATGTGAACCTGTTCGCCCTGAGCCATCAGGGTGTATCGTGCGAGCGGATTGGTATTCTCCCCGCAGATCAACATGCCCAGGCGGCCTATTTTGGTGTTGCTGACCTGGAGGCCGGCTCCGTCTCCTCTTGCCCACACCAACTTCTCGTAGAAGGTCGGGACTATCTTCCTGTGGTGATTCAGGATGGCGCCATCGTCCCCAATCAGCACGTTCGAGTTCCAGATAGTTCCGACGCTTGCGTCCGTGCCCTCGTTGAAGCCCATCGATACGAACACGCCGGCCTCACGCGCCGTATTGGCCACCATGTCCAGCTCCGGGCCCGGCACCCGAATCGTGCTTGCGGCCAGCGCACGGAAGAGGTCGTGGTTGTGAATCGGCGCCTGCAAGGCGCACCAAAGGGGAAACGCGGGGATATACGTTTCTGGGAATACGACGAGCTGTGCTCCGTTGCCGGCTGCCTCTCGGATGATGGAGCAGGCCTTGTCTACGGTTGCAGCGACATCCATGAAGACCGGGGCGACGTGTGCTGCGGCGATTTTATAAGCGGGATATTGGATCATGAAATCCGTCCTTGTTATTACAGAATTGGTGGCACTGAAATGAGTCCGGTCGACGGTGCTCCAATTATGCCATTTTGAAAAGCATAACGGCGGTGACCTGGTGATGCAACGGCTCGCCATTAAAGTAGCGCGCGAACTCTTCGGCCACGGTCTCACCCAGCCGGAGTTTCGATTCGATGGTCAGCCCGGCGGCGTGAGGGCTCAGGATCACGTTTGGGAGACTCCTGAAGGGACTGTCGTTTGCCAGCGGCTCCTCTGGAAATACGTCCAGGGCAGCCGTGAATCGACCGGACTGGAGCTCAACGAGCAGCGCGTCGTAGTCGGCAGCATCGGCACGAGCGGTGTTCACGAATAGCGCTCCGTCCTTAACGAGGCCCCAGAGTCGCGTATCCAACATGCCCCTGGTCGCTTCGGTGGTGGGCGCATGGTTCGTAATCACGTCGGACGTAGCCATCAACTCGTCGAGTGCATTTACCCTGCTGACGCCCATCTCCGCTGCGTCCTCAACATCCAGGTAAGGGTCATAGACGATGGTGTCGGTGTCAAAGGGCCGCAACAGCCTGATGAGGGCTCGGCCGACGTGACTGGCGCCTATGATACCGACGCGTTTGCCGTATAGCCCGGTCGGCTCAAGCTCCTTGTATATAGGCCACGCCTCTCCGGCCTGCATTTTGCGGTCGACGATATACACCCTGCGAAGCCCCATCAACATCATGCCGAGCGTCCACTCGGCAACGGAGGCGGCGATGGTGTTTGCGGCGTGTGTGACAACTACTCCCCGCTCGAAGACCGAGGGCGGGATAAAACGCTTGATGGACCCGGCGGCGTGCCCGATTATTTTCAGCTCGTAGGCGGCGTCGAGTAGCTCATCGTCGAACAATGGCGGTCCCCACGACGTAAATACGGCGGAGCACCCTTTGATGCGTTCCATCACCTCGTCCTGCGAGAGATCGCGCCCGGTCCTGTTCCATTCGACCTGCCCCAGGCCCTCCAGAACTTTGATGGCGCGGGGGGACATGATCTCATCGAGAAGCGGACTCGGGGTCAGCACAAGGATTTTTGGTCGCGGGTCGCTGCTCATGTAATCCATTCTATTCTGATCTTCGAGCGCCTAATTGCCGCCCTCCAGCTCACGGAGCTCGTCCCGCCAGCGGGGATTCAGTAGCAGGACATCCCATATCTCGTCGAAATCGAGTGACTCCTTGTCGGCCCAGACGACGGAATCAGCGATGTCACGCTTCAGTCTCGTTTTGTAGACGATCGAGGGTCGCGGGATTGTCTCACCCATCATGGAGACCTTGACCAGTGCGTTCTGATAGCTCGCCAGGTCTGCCTGCGCCAGATCTTCACACCCTGCCGTGAAGAGCGCCTCGTAGGCGTCCCTCATCTTCCTGTCCAACGCCGCCTTCTTTAGCGCGACGGTCTCAAGCTCATCTCCGTTGAATTCCAGCACCATCCAGATGCCACCCTGACGGTGGTCCCTGGAATCCGGGCCGAACTGCACCCGGGGACGCTCCTCTGTAGTCATCCCGGAAAACTGGGCTGTCAGGATGTCGAGCATCTTGGACTTTTGAACGGCTACGGAATCATCAGGAGCGCACAGTGTCAGACTTGCGTCCCTCGACACAGCCGCCGCGACTTTTGGGGGCTCCGGTATTGTGGTCGCCGTGGCTTCGACCGTGTCAGACGGCTCGGCATCGGTGGTAGGCGTCTCCGAAGTTGGTGTGTCGGGCGCAGTTGGGACGGCAGTCGCCGCCGAGGCCGCAGGTTGAACCGCTGCAGGGGCATCGTCGGCCGGGTCCGTGTCCGGACTCCCGGTGCAGCCGATAAGGGCAATCGCCCCGAGTAGGAGTCCTGCTCTGTACAGCGATTTCATCGCTATCCTCCTCAGTCTCCAAGTCCATTTTCGACACTGTATACGCCCGCTACTAGCGTGTCCAGCTTTCCATAATGATAGGTCGCGTGGATATTTCTGGAGGGAGGTCTGGGCGTTCTCTGAGTTGCGCCGTGGAACCGTTGAGTCAAGTGGATTGCACCATGTGAATGGGTCACTGGACACTGGGCGGGACGCCTGGCGGCGATGTAGTGCGCTATCTAGCCGCTGATGCTCTCTGCATTTGGGGTTCAAAAGAAGGCGGTTCTCATTGCGCGATTGTCAGCGTGGTAGACTGTCACCTCTAATGGTCCCGTAGAGTCCGCGATTGATCTTGCTTTTTCCACCACCTACTGATCTATCCGCGCCCAGATGACGCCTCCCGATGTGAACCGCCATGAATATATTGCTCCGCATAGTGAAATACGGCTGGCGGCATAAACGGCTGACAGTCGGTGCACTGGCGGCTATCACCATCTCGACCATTGCGGTCATGGTGATTCCTTATTTGTTGGGCGTTGCCATTGACGAAGCCCTGAACAGTGGAGATCACAGTAGATTACTCTTTTTCACGGGAGTGATCATACTGACGGGCCCGCTGGGGGGAGGGGTCAATTATGGCGCGTTCTACCTGAGCACATCGGTCTCCCAACGCGTTGGATATGACCTGCGAAACGACTTCTTGCGCAAGCTCCAGGGCCTCAGTTTTGGGTTTTATGACCACCGGCAGACGGGAGACCTCATGCCGAGGGCTACCGTCGACGTGGATGTGATGCGGGATGTCATGAGCGGTAGGCTAATCCATTGTTCTAATTCCGTACGTATCGGGATAGAACAGCACAAGTAGCGCACGTTTCAATCACAGCAACGAAACGAGTACCAGCCCGGTGGGATTGCCGTTCCACATACATACGTGAATCGAATGGGACGACAAGCTACGAGAAACAGGTGCAACGTTTGTTTCCAGTGTGCCGAACAAGGGACTCGATCGAGTCAGGTGAAGCAGAACGACTCACGATCGTTGATGGGAAACAAGGCAGATCGGCGTAGCAGATGATCCGGAACGAACGAATAGTTTGGAACCGGTCACTTTTAGAATTTCTTTGTAAAAAGAGAGACGCTTTCTGAAGTGAAGACGCGTGGTGTTTGGCGGCCTGGGTCTATGGGTGGGGTGGTGGAGCTGGGGGGACTCGAACCCCCTACCTCCGCCTTGCAAAGGCGGCGCTCTCCCAGATGAGCTACAGCCCCCAGCCCGAATAGCAATGGGGCCGTCCTGTTAGAACGGCCCCATTTACCCTTAACATCTGAGTAGTGGAAGGAAATAGTTTCATTTTCGATTTCGCTCGCAATGGAGCGGTCAACTTCACGGTGGACTGTCTAAACGGAGTGGTGCTTCGGCATCCGGGGAACTCTTCTCGATTGCTCGAAATCCGGCTCAACCCGGCGCATCCGCGCCCACTCATCCACAGACCGACCTGGGAGACATCCGACGAATCGGATGAACTTCCCTAACTCCCTAGAAAGGAGGTGATCCAGCCGCACCTTCCGGTACAGCTACCTTGTTACGACTTCGTCCCAGTTACCGATCCCACCCTCGGCGCCTGCCCCCCCGAAGGGTTGGCCCAGCGACTTCAAGTGTTACCGACTTCCATGACGTGACGGGCGGTGTGTACAACCCCCGGGAACGTATTCACCGCAGTGTGCTGACCTGCGGTTACTAGCAGCTCCACGTTCATGCAGGCGAGTTGCAGCCTGCAATTCCAACTGGGGCCGGCTTTTTGGGATTAGCTCCAGATTGCTCCTTGGCAACCCTCTGTACCGGCCATTGTAGCGTGTGTGTAGCCCAGGACGTAAGAGCCGTGCTGACCTGACGTCATCCCCACCTTCCTCCCCCTTTTTAGGGGCAGTCTCGCTAGAAAAAGACAACTAACGACAAGGGTTGCGCTCGTTGCGGGACTTAACCCAACACCTCACGGCACGAGCTGACGACGGCCATGCAACATCTGTGCATCTGTCCCGAAGGAGGGCTTGGTTTCCCAAGCTTACAGAAGCATGTCAAGCCCTGGTAAGGTTCTTCGCTTATCATCGAATTAAACCACACGCTCCGCTGCTTGTGCGGGGGCCCGTCAATTCCTTTGAGTTTTAGCCTTGCGGCCGTACTCCCCAGGCGGGATACTTATCACGTTAGCTACGACACGGGGGGGGTCGATACCCCCCATATCTAGTATCCATCGTTTAGGGCATGGACTACCCGGGTATCTAATCCGGTTCGCTCCCCATGCTTTCGCGCCTCAGCGTCAGGTACAGCCCAGAGAGTCGCCTTCGCCTCGGGTGTTCCTCCC
>Ga0209403_10000296_pt1 | contig 78056 bp, 74 predicted proteins | sample ArcticOcean_MG_C_8_FD_187440 | JGI IMG/M metagenome (GOLD analysis project Ga0209403, IMG submission 187440) | Marine microbial communities from western Arctic Ocean - ArcticOcean_MG_CB11_86 (SPAdes) (version 2) | ecosystem: Environmental > Aquatic > Marine > Oceanic | place: Arctic Ocean...
AAGCTTTCTTGTGAAATATATAATTAGTAGTCATATATTTCAGCTCTTCATCCAAGGTGGAACAGGAAGGCCTTTTTCTTTCAGAAAAGTAAGATTAAAAATCTTTGATGCGTAGCGGTGCGCTCCATCACACAAAATTGTAACAATAGTGTTACCAGGACCCATTTCATTAGCCATACGAATTGCACCAGCGACATTGATTGCGCTTGAAGTGCCCAAGCTTAGTCCTTCTTGAGTTATTAAATCGTATAGCACTGGTAGCATTTCTAGATCAGGGATTTGGAATGGCATATCAACTATAGTACCCTCTAAGTTTTTAGTAATACGACCCTGACCTATTCCTTCACTAATCGATGATCCTTCTGACTTAAGCTCCCCATTTGTATAATAGTTATAAATAGCTGCTCCCATTGGGTCGGCTAAACCAATTTTTATATTTGAATTTTTTTCTTTAATAAACGAACTGACTCCGGCTAAAGTTCCTCCAGTGCCTACCGCACAGATAAAGCCATCTAAAGTGCCGGAGGTTTGTTGCCATATCTCTGGACCAGTAGATTTATAATGGCCCAGCCGATTGGCTGTATTATCAAATTGATTTGCCCATATCGCTCCTACCGCATCTTCATCATTTAGCTTTTTGGCTAGACGACCTGAATACTTAATATAATTATTATTATCTTTATAGGGTACGGCAGGTACCTCGATAAGCTCTACACCACAATTGCGTAATGCCTCCTTTTTCTCGGGCGTTTGGGTTTCGGGTATTACTATTACCGTTCTATAGCCACGCGCATTCGCAACATGTGCTATCCCTATTCCTGTATTACCTGCTGTTCCTTCAACTATAATACCCCCTGGCTGGAGCGTACCTTTGTTTTCAGCATCTTCAATTATAGCCAAGGCTGCTCGATCTTTAACAGAACCAGCTGGATTTAGAAATTCTGCTTTACCAAGTATTGTACAGCCTGTTTTTTCAGAAGGCCCATTCAATCTTATGAGTGGAGTATTTCCAATAGAACCAGCAATTCCGTCTCGGAGATCCATTACATTGCCTTTTTATATCTAAGTTAAGTAAATATTAGACTACTCTTGGCTTAAGCAGTTCACTATACTTTTATCTAAGAGTTCTTTCAGGTCCACGACCACGAAAAGCATCAATGAAGAACGAGGCTCTAACATCCATTTTTGAAAGATGCAGACGAAGACGCCAAGCAGTAAAAACCAAAGATTCACCTAAATTGCTATGAGGTACGGCGATTACTCCATCAAAACTACCTTTATACCTATCGGTCCATGATTTAATTTTTTTCATGGATTCTTCATCCGGGGTATCATAATAAATAACAATATTTCCATGTTCTAATGAATGAACTATTTTTTCTAAAGGTGGTCGTTTTTTATAAAATCCGGGTCTAGTTGGATAAGGATAATGAGCGCCAGAGGTTGGGAATTCGCTATTATATTCTACTGGTCCTTCTACATGATCTCTTCCCTTAGACATCTCTTTTATAATATCTTTGTATGCGAGATGATTAGAATCATACTCATACATTGGATAATCACCGCCTCCATGCATATCTTTTTGAGAATTTTGGGCTTCTGCTTGTATGACAGAAAAAACACTTAATAGCGCTATAATCGTCATCATTCTAATAGTAGATATAAGAAACAGCATATTATTCCTCGTTCTAAATTTCCTAAAAATTAATCTATCATATGACATTCTTATAACTGAATGTTTTACTAAATCCCAGATCGTACCGTTCTATAATATAAGAATTACAATAATTATATTTAAGTAAATCGAGACAGTTGTTTTTATTAAATATTTTATAGTAATTAATTTTTTATATGTTGTCGTAACTAAATTAAAAGTTTAACTGCATTTGAAGCAGGGATTTCTCTACCAGTTATATAAGCTTCGTGATTTTCAAGAATTTGCTCAACTCCATAGAGATAATTCACCATCATTCCCGCGGATTGCTGGATCCCTCGGTTAGAACAGTCGGCTAACCAATTTATTTTCTCAATCTGAGCTCCGTTACTAAGGTGAAAATGAGCAACGGGATCAAGGGCTGTTCCTTTTTTCTTCCTTCGTTGGTTTAATAGGTAATCAGCTGCAAGTCTTAACATAATTGGTTCCAGAGTTTCACAAATGTCAATATTTTCATGCCAGTTTTTTTGATAGAGTAACGAAAGTAAGACGTGAGTATCATTTTTATTACCCGCTAAAGAACCGAGCTGTTCTAGTTGGTCGTTACTAAGAAAACTTTTTTCTGAATTACAAAGGCTTACAAGCCATTCACTAAATCCAGGTATGGGTGAGAGTGTTGCGAAGGTTTTAAGGTTTGGGAGCTCATGTGATAATTTGTCTAGAACTTGTTTGATTAGAAAGTCTCCGAAACTGACCCCTGATAGACCCTCTTGTGCATTAGATATCGAATAGAAAATGGCTGCATTTGCTTTTTCCGGGTTCTCCGTTGGGGCCGTTGCATCTAATAGATCTTGAACATTTCCAGCGATCCCATCTACTAGAGCAACTTCAACGAATATTAATGGCTCATCGGGCATGTTAGGATGAAAAAATGCGTAGCATCTACGATCAGATTCAAGTCTATTTTTAAGATCTGTCCATGATTCTATTTCATGGACCGCCTCATAATTAATTAATTTTTCCAGTAAATCCGCCGGGGCTGACCAAGTTACGTTTCGTAATTCTAGAAAACCTGCATCAAACCAACCGCTTAAAAGAGACCGTAATTCGTTATCGACCGATCTTAATTCGGAATTATTTGTGATCAGTTTGCGAAGATCTGCCCGCATATCAACTAAGAATTTTATACCATGATCTAGGCTATTAAATTGTCGGAACAATTTAGTTCTGGGAGATAAGAGACATTCACGTAGTTTGTTTACTGCAATTTCATAATCCATAGCGTTGTCTTCAGATATTCGAACAGCATCCATGGCCACTTTTAACTGATCACTACTAACGCCATACTCTGCTGCGAGTAGGCTAAAGAATTTAATTTGTCCAATCTCATTTAGATCAAGGTAATACCTTCCTAATTCTGCGGCATTTCCTCTTGCTAGTGCTTCTCCGCCACGACCTGATAGACTTACATCTATTAGTTCTTTGAGAGTTTTTAGATCATCTTCAGGCAAATCTGGCCGTAATGTTTTAGCTTTGCCTAAGTTTGTTACACCGATTACATCTTTTAATGCACGTCTGAGCATACTTCGCGTACGAACTAAGAAACCATTATTTGGAATTGTATCAGACATTATACTGGTAGAATGGATTACCATTAGAGTATATGCAAGTTAACTAATAGGTAAACATATAGTAATTTTAATATAAAATTTTCTAATTCCATCTTTAAAAAGAAATAAAATAATTATTAGAACTTATAAGAGAAGATTAACCGCTAATATTTAGACTTATGATTGGGAAACAACATGTCAGATAAAGAAGTTGCACTAATCGTCGGAGCGGGCAGTGGCCTCAGTGCTTCGCTAGCCCGGTTATTTGCAAAAAACAATATGCAAGTTGCCTTAGCTTCGAGAAACATAGAAAAGCTAGAAGATGTTTGTAGGGAAACTAATTCTAAATCCTATATCTGTGATGCAGTAGTGCCCGAGCAAGTTGATGCCCTATATGATAGTGTAGTAACAGAAATCGGTTTGCCAAATATTGTAGTTTATAATGCCAGTGCAAGGGCTAGAGGACCAATATCTGAGGTGGACAGAGAAGAATTTAAAAATGCTATAATGGTAAGTTGTTACGCGGGTTTCTTAGTGGGTCAGAAAGCAGCTCAAATAATGTTACCGCGCGGGAGTGGTTCAATATTTTTTACAGGTGCATCGGCGAGTACTAAGGGTTACCCTAATTCTGCAGCTTTTGCTATGGGTAAATTTGGCCTTCGTGGGCTTGCTCAATCAATGGCTCGTGAACTTGCTCCAAGAAATATACATATAGGGCATTTCGTAATAGATGGTGGTATATTAAAAGGACCGGATGACCCTCGTATTAAGAGAAGTTTATCTGAAGAAGCAACAGGGGTTGTAATTGATGGTCTGTTAGACCCGGATGCTATCGCCAAAGCCTATCTGGATGTTCATAATCAAAATCGAAGTGCATGGACTTGGGAATTAGAGCTTAGGCCTTGGCTAGAAAAATTTTAAAAGAGTGTTTTGTACAAATGCGTTTCATGATCCTTTGCATGTTAAGATGGCTTCTAACAGGCCTTTTTGTGCTATTATCTGCAGCATCAGTTGGTCTAATTGTTTATGCGATTCTACAGTTAGGACTATGGTGGCCAAATTTAGTAGGAGCTAACAGGGCTATCGGGTTATTACTAGCAGCTCTCACTATGCTACCATTTCTTATCATTTTTGTGAATTTAAACTGGTCTCAGCCGTTGATTAAATTAGCTATTGTTTTTACTATCCTTATGAATCCACTTAACGAGGCAATTGACAAACTCAGTTCCAGTAATTGAAGATAATATTATATAAACATTTATGTTTTTATCTGAGAACTTTACTTCAATAGCTATCCATTTGGCAGAATAATAACTTTCCCATTTCGTTGACGCATGGCGTGGTCTATAGCATCTTTAATGCGCTCTAGAGGATATGTTGCTTCAATCTGTGCATGCATTTTTCCTTCTATAATATAGCTTCTCAATTCATTGTAAACGGCGGCCCTTTGTTCCAAACTGGAATCACGACCGCGCAGCCACATTGTTAGCCATACACCACGTAAGCTAATGTTTCGGAATATTATATCTTTGGGTGAAAGTTTACAGGGCTCTCCAGATAGTAGACCGTAATTAGCGATCTGTGCATTATCTGCGACACAATCTGCTAAATATTGAGTTGAGTCTCCGGCTACTGCATCAATTGCCAGTTTTATTATAGCTCCATTTGTTTTTTCTCTAACGCGCTCTCCTAGGTCTGGGCCGTCAATAATACAAATATCTCCTTTTGATTGAGATATTAAACTATCAAGACCGTCGCGACGCACTACATTAACAGTCTTATAGCCATATATATTTGATAACTGCATTATGTACTGTCCAACTGCAGAGTTAGCTGCATTTTGAATTATCCAGTTGCCTGGTTCTAGGTTTACTACCGTTTTGAGAAGTAACCAGGCTGTGGGTGGATTAGCCATTATCATTGCCATTTGTATTGGATCACCTTCAGGAGGGAAGGTAACCTGTATTTTACTGGCTTCTACAACCACCTGTTGACGCCAGGTGCCCGAATAAGGTGGGATCATAATTCGATCTCCGACATTAACATTTGCTACACCGTCACCAATTTTTATAATTTTACCAATTCCTTCTGCTCCTGGAATTGCCGGTAGATCAGGTTGAACACCGTAGCCACCAGATAGAGTTAGCAGATGAGATGGATTAATTGCTGCGGCTTCTACGTCAATAAGAACCATCCCTGTGCTAATCTTAGGGGTTTCGAGCTCTACTATCTCAACTACATCTGAAGGGTTACCCGTACGTGAGAACTGCACAGCTTTTTTTAATGAAGCCATAATCTAATTCCTATGTGTATTTGTTTTAGAATTTATAGGTATAACTAACTTAGGTTTTTCTTTGAGTTGTTAGCATTGTCTATTATGAATGGGGTTTCATACCAGGTGATTTCAGGTTCAGCGCCATATGCCTTACGGATATATTCTCTCCACGCTCCCCCTTCAACATAGAGCTTTTCAGCTGATTTTCTTGAATCCCAAGTATATACTCCACCACCAATACCATTTTTTTTATCAAGTAGAAAATTTTTACGAATTAGTCCCGGTAAATTTTGAAAGCGTTGTGTAGCTTTAGCCATGCCGTCTAATATTTCATCTTGGCTTAAATCATCAGCAACTTTAAACTTAACAATAGCTGTGATCATGTTTTATCTCCACGGCTGGTTACTTTAATATAATAATAGCTGATTTATAATGCGTTAGCTACAAAGGTAATACAACCAAGAGTTAAAGCTATTGGAGAATTAAATTGCTTACATTTATAAGTGATATGTTAAAACGCTTGTCTCCAAATGTGCAGGGTATGTTGTTGATGTTTATGACATCAATAATGATAGTTACGATGCATACCTTTATACGTGATTTAACTAGTCAGTTACCTCCTGTTGAAGTGGCTTTTTTTCGAAACTTGTTTGGTCTGCCAATAGCTATTGGGCTTATCATCCATTATGGATGGGGGGTGTTTAGGACTGAACGTATACGTATACATGTCGTTAGGTCTGTGGGGCATGTTCTGGCAATGCTGATGTTTTTTACTGGAATAGCTACAACTCCTTTGGCTACTGCTAATGCCTTAGGTTTTGCTGCTCCACTATTTGCTGCTGCTCTTGCGACATTCTTCCTGGGAGAGTCATTTCACTGGCGTAGATGGGGAGCTATGTTTTTTGGCTTTGCTGGTACTTTGGTGATATTACGTCCAGGTTTCGTCTCATTAGAATTTGGACCACTGATGATACTGTCCTCATCGTTCCTCTGGGGTGTTATGTTAGTTGTCATTAAATCAATAGGACGGAGTGATCCCTCTCCGACAATAGTGGTTTATATGTTAGTATTTATGACACCATTATCTTTTATTCCGGCTCTGTTTGTTTGGGTTTGGCCTACACCAGAACAAATTGGTATGATGTTTATTATGGGAATGTTTGGTACGGCTGGTCAATTTGCATTAGCTCAGGCTTTAAGGCTTGCTGACACCGCGGTTGTTTTACCTATTGACTTTTTTAGATTGATTTGGGCTTCAATATTTGGTTATTTATTGTTTGCTGAAGTGCCAGATATCTTTACCTGGATTGGCGGCACAATGATTTTTACAGGAGCCACGTACTTGGCTTTACGAGAGCGTTATGAATCTCGAGGAAATAGAGAGTAGAAATAATTATTCTTTAGCTATAAATTCTATTTCTAAGGCTAGTTTATTTATTCTAGCCAAGTTAAATACAAATAAAGTTAATAGATAAGTGGGCTAACTTACAGGTTTGGCATTAACTCCTTCTTCAAATACATCCATAGCAAGTTTCTTAAGGTCTTCTAATGATGCCCCGTCTTTTTCAGTGCTAGCCACAGAAACAAAACGACCAAGGTTAGCTGCAACCGCAACAATTAATTCATTAGATGATAAATTTAAGTTTTCGCCAACTTCCAAACAAGCGTCGCACATAGTCTGCAAGAGTTCTAAATTATTATTTTCATCATTCATGTAAGCCTCCGAATTAATTATATTGTTAGATAAGCATTTTATCGTAATAATAAGATAATTATTCCTAATACCACTATAGATATTCCTAATAATTCTATCCGTGATATTTTTTCTTTAAAAATTAGTGTAGACGTCGTAATTGTGAAGACCAATTCGAGTTGTCCTAAAGCTCGAACTAGGGCTGCTTGTTGAATAGTCATTGCAGTGAACCAGCCAATAGATGCTAAAGCACCGCACAAACCTACCCACATGGCGATACGCCAGGCTTTCAAACAATTTATCAGTTCTGTTGGTTCTTTAATTAGCATGTATGTTGCCATAACAATTGTTTGAAATACTAATGCAAAAGCCAGTGTAACGGAAGCTTGCATAATAAATCCACTACCTCCTAAAGAAAGTGAAGCACCACGAAAAGATACCGCTGCAATTCCAAATGATGCTCCGGAAGCTAGACCTACTAAGGCGGGTTTTTCAGTCCAGGAAGTGAATATTGCTTTAAGACCTAAAGGATTACGTGCAACAGATATAAGAATAACTCCCACTAGGCTTACCAATATTCCTATCGCTGCAAAAAATGATATTGCATCACCTAAAAATATAATTCCAAATACTGCAGCTTGAACCGTTTCAGTTTTTGAGTATGTGGTGCCAACAGCAAAATTACGTTTATCAAACAATGAAACAAGTAGTGCTGTACCAATAATTTGTGCCAAACCTCCACTTGTTACTATCAAAAGAAATTGTAAATTTATTCTAGGTACTGATAAATCAGTGAATATTGTAAGACCAAGTAAGTATAATAGAGCGATAGGAAAACCATAGCCAAATCGTACAAAAGTAGCCCCAGTAGTGCCTAACTTATTTTTTAGTTGTTTCTGTAGCATCATCCGCAAGTTTTGAAGAAATGCTGCAGTGATAGTTAAAGGAATCCAGATTAGAGACATTTAAATAACCGATATAGAAGAAGAGATACGATAGGAAAATTAATATTATTAATGCCTCATTTATTAAATTTAGAAAATCAGGCTAGAGCTTTTTAGTTATATATTTACAATTATATTAATAACAATTTGATTAAAGCGTAGGATCGACGCGAATTCTAATAAGCTGCCGTCCTGTATTCACTCCTGAATATAGGTTGCAAAGAGCTTGGGGTGCATTTTCTAGACCCTCAGCTATATCCTCACGGTAATTAAGCCTACCCTTCTTATACCAATCATATATATCTGCTAGGGCTTCTTCATATTTATCTCGGTAGTCAAAGAGAATAAAACCTTGAATACGCAAACGGTTAATAAGTACATGGCGTTCAAAACGCAATCCTTTAGGAGGCGGGATCCATCCTTCAGTAGCTGCTGTTCCACAAATTACAACTCTCCCGTTCTGGTTCATTAGACCTAGTACAGAATCTAAGGTGTCTCCTCCAACGTTATCGTAATAAACGTCTATTCCATTTGGGCAGCATTTAAGTAGCTCGGGTACTAATTGATCTGTAGTTTTATAGTTTACTGCAGAATCATAACCAAATTCATCTAGGCAGAGTTTAACTTTCGTATCTCCACCAGTAATGCCGACGGTTTTGCAGCCTTTAATTTTTGCAAATTGGCCTACTGCACTGCCAACTGACCCGGCTGCTGTAGAAACAAGTACTGTTTCTTCTTTTTTAGGTTGTCCAACATGTAGGAGACCGAAGTAAGCAGTTAAACCACTGTGGCCTAATAAACCGAGAGAGGTAGAAAGGGGACCGTAGGTTATATCAATTTTACGGTAAGTACTGTTTTTTGGATTTAGTACAGAGTATTCTTGCCAGCCTGTATTCATTGCTATGAATTCACCTTCAACAATGTCGGAGTTTTTAGAATTAATAACCACTCCTACACCGAACGAATTCATAGTGGATCCAGTCTTCACACTAGCATAATTTTCTGCAGTACTAATCCAACCCTTCATACCTGGGTCGGCGGTTACGTATATGTTTTGTAAAAGCACTTCCCCTGAACTTAGCTTAGGAGCGTCATCTTCTTTGATAGAGAATAAGTCAGTGGTCGGTAAAGAAGTGGCTCTTTTAGTTAGAATAACTCTGCGATTACGGTACTGTGCCATTTATAACTGTTCCTTTAGTATTGCAAAAAATATCTTTGCTGAAGAGATATTTAGTTCTTTATACTATAAAGTAAGTTAGAAATCCCAAATAAAACATTGGCTGTGTAGGGTAAATAACAAATTACTATGCGTTATCAATTAATAAATTCTGATAGATGGATTGGTTTCTTGCTGACGCTGGCACTATTACTTTTGTCTCTAGGTCTTTTTATGCCAGCTATTAAAATCAAGTCGCTTATATTTATTAATCGTGAATTATCTTTAGTTGATAGTGTATTTACTTTTTTTAATTCTGGGAATATTTTTTTATTTTTAATAACTTTTTTGTTTTCCATTGTATTTCCAACATTGAAAATTATAATTGGTTTGTACGTATGGTATACGTATAAAAATCGGCTGGGTTCTGCTGATGGATTAATGAGACTCCTTTCGATTATATCGAAATGGTCAATGCTTGACGTTTTTATTATAGCGCTTGTTATTCTTATTGTTGATGGGCGCTTATTATCTGAGGCTGATATTATGGTTGGTGCGATCGTGTTTACTGTATCAGTTATATTATCTAGTTTTGCGATATATCGTCTTAATAGACTAGTTTGCGAGAAATAACTCTAGAAAACAGTTACGAACCGCTAGTCTTTTTATACAGGTAGATTATTTTGACATAGTTATAATTTACTCAGAGAATTGGTCAAAAACCTCTAGAGCGTTAGCCGAATAAACAGTTGCTGGGCCACCACCCATTTGGATTGCTACAGCAATCGTGTCAAGAATTTCTGCACGACTAGCTCCTTTTTTTTGTGCTGTTTTAGTATGGTAAACTACGCACCCCTCGCAACGTTGCGTAATAGCTATAGCAAGTGCCATTAGCTCTACTGTTTTGGGGTTAAGTTCTTTTGGTTTTTGGGCTGCTTGCATCGCCGCTCTGTGCGCGCGCATTGCCTCGGGGTGACTCCGGAAAAGTTCAGTAGCTCGAGCATCTTGTAAATCAGAAATGTCGTTATAATTTTTTTCCATTTTTTTTTCTCTATAAAGTTTCAACTTAAGTAAAATAAAGATTTTCTTTTAACATTTTAATCAATTAGTTAGTCTATACCAGAAATATCAAAGTTAATTAGAATATGATTTTGATGAATTTCAACTACCGTAATCGAAAGATAGAATATAAATGGTTGATCAGAAACAATCTCCGCCTCCTAACTCAACTGTAAAAACTCCTAGATTGAAAGCTCCTGTGGGCTCGTGTGATTGCCATATACATATTTGGGGGCCTCAAAAGGAAGTGTCTTTATATCAGGACTTTCCTCTTAAATTTAATGACGCTCTTTTAGAGAATTATATAGCAGTAAGTAATATATTAGGCATTGACCGTGCAGTTATTGTGCAAGCTATTCCACAAGGTCATGATCATCGTGTCTTATTACGTTGTCTGCGCTCTTATCCGAATAAGTTTCGAGGTGTAGCAGTACCGTCAGTAAATGCTAGTGATTCTGAGATAGACGAATTACATGAGGCTGGATGTCGTGGAATTCGTGTGGCCTATACTTTTTCACCTGAGATTCCTATTAAGACTATAGAACGGGTTGCCGAGCGAGGTTGGCATGTTCAGATTGTCATTCAGCCAGAAAATTTTTTAGAATGGTATAACACTATTTTGTCGTTACCGTGTGATATTGTTATTGACCATATGGGTTTACCTTATGTAGCAGAGGGTATTAACAATGATCATTTTAAAAAAGTTTTATCCATGGTCGAGCAACCAAATATATGGGTTAAGTTAACTGGTATGGATAAAGCTTCCAGTAAAAAAACTGCACCATGGCTGGATACTACACCATTCGCACAAAAACTTTATGAAATAGCCCCAGAAAGATGCGTTTGGGGTACAGACTGGCCGCATCCTGGTACCTTTCATGTAATGCCAGACGAAGGCGACCAACTCGACGTTTTACTCAATTGGTTTCCAAATAAGTCTGACCGGTATAGGGTTCTTGTACAAAACCCTGAACGACTATATGGGTTCTCTTAAATACAGAGACTAGGAGATTCCTGCAAATGACTGTTCATATACCCCGTCCAACGGATGCACTTTCGCGTGGCATTCTTATGATGTGCTTTGCAGTATTATCTTTTGCGGCGATGAATACCTTTACAAAGGAATTACGACCTGAGTTACCGGTTATTGTTATTATATGGGGTCGCTATTTTTTTCACTTACTACTCATATTTATTATGTTTCCAAGAAGAATTCCTACATTACTAGATTGTAGCGATAAGCTACTTCAAATAGTTCGTTCTGTTTTAGTTTTATTGGCAACTGCTTGTATGTTTTTTGCTCTCGGGTATATGCCTTTAGCTGATGCTGTGGCTATAACGTTTGTTGCACCCTTATTGATAGTTGCTCTTTCAGCGGTTCTTTTAAAGGAAGTTGTTGGTCCAAGAAGGTGGGGAGCCGTTATAGTAGGTTTTATTGGAGTAATGGTAATTATTAGGCCAGGAGCAGGTACTTTCCAGATAGCCGCGTTACTCCCACTAACAGCTGCTCTTTTTTATGCTATATTTCAGATTATAACACGTATCATAAGCCATAGATCTGATCCGTTAAATATGTTGTTTTATACTGCTGTAACTGGTGCTGTTGTAATGACTGCAATTGTTCCATTTAGTTGGCAGACACCATCATACGATCAATGGTTAATGTTAGTAGCAATAGGTTTACTAGGCGGTCTTGGCCATTATGCATTAATTAGAGCTTATGAACGAAGCGAGACTTCTCTGGTGGCACCGTTTGCTTATACAGAAATCATCTGGGCAACGTTATTAGGCTTTATGGTTTTCGGAGATTTTCCTGACATATATACGTTTCTTGGAACTGTAATAATAATTACCAGTGGTGTTTATATTTTACAAAGAGAACGTAAGATGCGTTCTCTTGTATAGCTATTTCTTATAAAACATTATTGGTAAAGTTTGCTCTATTTAAAGTATTCAAGATTAAGCGGTATAACCACCATCGGCCGCAATTATCTGGCCAGTAATTAGAGATGCTTTAGAAGAAGCAAGAAATGCTACTATTTCTGCAACTTCCTCTGCTGTACCAATTCTTCGTAAAGACGAAGCACGTTCTATAGCTAGCTTTTCCCGCTCGGAAATTACATTATCAAGAAGATGCTGACCTAGTCCTGCTGATATAAAACCAGGTGCCACAACATTAGCTCTTACTCCATTTCGGCCTTCTTCTCTAGCTATAGCGGAAGTTAGTAAGTTAACGGATGCCTTTGGAGCAGCAGATAGAATATCACGTGGGGCATAACGTATGGTTGCTGCTGAGGTAATAGCCACTATGGATCCTTGGCTAGATCTTAAGTGAGGTAGGGTAGCTTGTACTACGTTAAAGTAGCCAACTGGCTCTAGAGAAATAACTTTACTCCATTCTTGTGGAGAAACTTCGCTAATAAATGGTTGTCCAATACCTGGTCCAACTGTGAATATGAGTGTATGGATAGTTCCAAATTCGTTAACAACATTGTCAACAATTTTTTTAACTACTTCAGCATTTATAATTTCCATCTGATAGCATTTAGCTTCATGGCCAAATGCTTTTACTGACTTCTCTACGGATAAAGCAGCTTTCTCATTGCTATTATAAGTTATGGCTATGTTGCTTCCTTGAGATGCAAGCTTATTGCATATAGCCGAACCTAAACCTCCGCTTCCTCCAATAACTAATGATACTCCAGCAGGAAAAATGGGTTTTGATCCGTAGTGCTGCTCCATTGTGGTGCTTCCAAAATAATTGATTATTGAAAATAAAAGTAATTTCCTAAATTCTTAATCTAATAATACTTTTCATTCATTATGAACCAAATACACATAGATAAAAGTGTAATTTACTCCAGATATATATATAGACAAAAAAACCCGGCCTAAAATATGTTTTAAAAATAGGCCGAGCTTTTAAGAGTGGTTATTTTGATTGTTTATAGGCCAAGAACGTCCTTTGCTAAAGCTTGAAATTCTTCTGATGACATGAGGCGTTTGTGAATTAGTCCCCAATCTTTAACAGCCATAAGTACTTCCATTGACTTTTCGTCTTCCACGACTATTTGCATTCGGGCTAGCCATTCTTTTACTGTGTCAATTCCCGAGCCTTTACCCATGACGGTCTCTGGCTCAGCTTGGCCGACCATTCGAGGTCGGAATGGCATAACTTCAGTTTGATGTTCATCGCCGCAGTTCAATAGCCAAGTGGCGATTATACCTGATTCTACCTTGAATAGGTTATCTCCAACAACAGGTCGGTTGTCTGGGACAATAACCCCTGAAATATCCCTTACTAAATCAGCGAGTCCTTTTAAATTTTCAAGCTTAATGCCTATGTCGATATCATATAGAGTCCGCAGGGCCATAACAGTTTCTTCCATAGGAACATTACCGGCACGTTCGCCTATACCCATGACAGTAGATTGTACTACCTCCACACCTTCAGAAAGTGCCATGATGGTATTAGCTACTCCCATTCCGTAGTCCATATGGAAATGTGCTTCCAGAGGAATATCTGGAAATCTATGCTTCATAGACCTAACAAAATATTGCATAGCATGTATTGAAGTTGCACCCATGGTATCTACTAAAGCTAGGCCATCCATATGTCCTTCTCTTCCGACACGATCGATCAGGTCTATTACCCATTCAAGGTCGGAACGGGTAAAGTCGATTGGAAAGAACACTACCTCTAAGCCTTGTTCGTGGGCATAATTGGTTGACTCTATTGATAAGTCTATGGCTCGTTCTAGATCCCAGCGGTAGCCAAGTTCAATGAGGTGAGGACTTGCTGGCACCTCCATAATTACTCCTTTAACGCCAGAATCAACTGCTCTTTTTACGTCGTCCACCATGCATCTGGCAAAGGCGTAGACCTTTGGCCCAAAATCTCTTCTGGCTAATTCCTGAACAACACGAGCATCATCTTTTGAAACAACTGGCATTCCTGCTTCAATACGATGGACGCCAGCTTCTGCCAATGCCTCTGCAATCCTAATTTTATCATCGAAGTTAAAGGCTAAGCCGGCCTGCTGCTCGCCATCCCTCAGTGTTACATCATGTATTTGTATTTTTTCTGGGAATTTCCAGTCTTTAGTTACTTCAGGTGCAAAATTCCAAGGGCTGGTAAACCAATTTTCTGTTTTCCAAGGGGTGTCGGTCATAAATAATATCTCCGCCGGGGGCTGGTCATAGTAGACTGCCGGTTTATTAATAATTGTTAGATTGGAACCAGGAGGTTCCCTTAATGCTTATATTAAGCAAGAATGTAGAAAACACGAACCTACGAGTCAACGCATCCACCGTATAAGTAGGGAAAGATGCTATAATAAATTATTTTCTTTGGTGTCTTATGTATGACAGTGCGATAATGAGACATACTCGAACCATGTCATATTTAATGTTCAAATCCATTGGGGAAGAAAAATGATATATGAATTAAGAACTTATACTCTTAAGGCTGGCTCTGTTCCTGCTATGTTAAAGGCTAATGAAGACATAGGACGTCCAGTCCGAGGTGATAACTATGGAAAACTAGAAGGTTACTGGTTTACCGATATAGGTCCACTAAATCAGGTTATGCATTTATGGAGTTATAATGATATGGCCGAACGCGATAGACTACGCATAGAACTTGGTAACCTTAAATCATGGGTTAACGAATATATTCCAGTTATAAGGCCGTCCATAGTTAAACAAGAGTTGCGATTTATGGATGCTCATCGTGATCTTACACCACCTAATGATCAGGGTAATTTTTATGAGTTTAGAAATTATAGAATCAAACCTGGTAATGTGGGAGATTGGATGAAAAAATTTGTGGGGGTAATGCCAACCCGTGAATTATATTCCAAAAATATTTGTGCTTGGGTTACACAATCGCCAGACCCTAATGAAGTTTGTCATCTATGGGCCTACAAGGACACCAATGAACGGAAGCTTGCTAGAGATGGTGTTATGCAAGAGTCTGCGTGGAAGGAATTCTCAGCTTATGGAGCTCCGTTACTAGAAGAGATGAGTTCAACTCTTTTGTGGCCAGCAAGTTTTTCACCACTTAAGTAAATTAAATTTGGGACAAAATATGATATTTTATTACAAATAAAGTACAAAATGCAATTTATTAGGCTATCGTAAAACTTTATCCAATACTTAAGTATAATGTACCTATTGTTTGACAATTTACATCTACGACCGTACCTAATGAATGAATAGCTAATATATTTATATTATTTTTAGACCAAGAAGGCCGAAGAAGCCTTTATTTAGCTGGAAATACCCAATGTATTAATGGGTCTGAATTCTGCTAGATTATATTTGTTTTATAACTAATTATAAGGGGTTAAGATGAAACATAAGTTTTTATTAGGGTTGGTATCAGCAGCACTACTTACTGTTAGTATGGTAACTGTTAATGGTACAGCGAAAGCTGATCAAATAAACATACGCATTGCATCAGGCCATCCGCCGACAGTAGTTTATGCGGGTTTAATGAAAAACTACTTTCAATCCGAACTGCAAAAAGCTGTAGAATCCAAGACTAGTCATACAGTTAAGTTTATAGAAGGCTATAGTGGTTCTATAGTAAAAGTTTTTGATACTTTTGAAGGTGTACAGAACGGTGTAGTTGATATCGGTGGATTTTGCTACTGTTTTGAAGCCTCAAAATTACCTATGCACGCTTTCCAAATTATGCTTCCGTTTGGGACTATGGATCCCGTTCAAAGCGTGGGTGCTGCAGCAGAAATATATAATAAGTACCCAAGTTTAGCTAAACGCTTTCAGGGTTACGGGCAAACTTTAATCGCAATTATTGGTGATGGTGGTTACAACTTGGGTACTAACTTCCCATGGAAAAAGCTTGACGATCTTAAGGGACACAAGATTTTGGGTGCTGGTTTAAATCTAAACTGGATGAAACAAGCTGGGGTAGGAATTGTACCTGTAACTGACGGCCTGCCGGGCTGGTATCAGAAGATAAAGACTGGCGTTGCTGAAGGTGGTATTATGTTCCCAAGCGCATGGGGTCCAGTATTTAAACTTCATGAGGTTGGTAAATACTATACAACCATTGGTTTTGGATCAATTACTTGGCATGGATTAACAGTCAATAATCGCTTCTGGGAACGTCTTCCAGCTGATGTAAAACCTGTCATACGAGAAGTAGCTGGACGTTTCCAGTCATTGACTGGATCTGCGAATAAAGTTGGTTATGAAAAAGATATGGCTTGGTTACGGAAAAACATTACGGTTACTGACCTTCCAGCTGATGTTCGCCTTGGATGGGCCAAGGGACTGGCACATTGGCCACAAAAACATGCTGACGAACTTGAAGGAAAAGGCTTTCCTGCAAAGGCCATCCTCAATGACTATTTAACTGCAGCCGAAAAACAAGGCTATAAGTGGCCGGTTCGCTACGTAGTTAAGTAGAATTAGGATTAGCTAATTTAAAGATAGTAATTACCGGTCGGCTAGCTATTTAGTTATTCGGCCGGTAATTATTTTTGTTGGTTGTTTTTTGAATAATACCAATAGAAACCTGTTACATGCATTGTTAATTCATGTGTGATTTATAAGAGAGATAAATGAATCTCATTATACTCAGTGACCGTATTTCAAAATTTCTTATGATAGTAGCGGCTATTTGGGCGTTTGGTTTAACCTTTCTGATTCTGGCAGATATTATTGGTCGTGGTGCTTTTGATGCACCTATAAATGGAACTGCTGAACTAGTTACAGCTTCAATAGTAATCATTGTTTTTCTTCAAGCTGGCTATGCAATTCGAAGCCGATCAATGCTTTATGCTGATTTTCTGGTTATACATCTTCCATCAACTATTCAGCGTATTTTTTTAGCTTTTGGTTATATGCTTGGTGCAGTTTTTTTCTTGATGATTATAACTGGCGGACTAGATGAAAGTGTTCGGTCATTTACTGAGGGTGAGTATGAAGGTGAGGGGGCAATTCGTGTGCCGTCATGGCCTGCCCGTTGGACAGTCATGATAGGCAGTGGATTGGCTATGGTAAACTATCTGGTGATGGCTTATCTAGACATATTCAAACCTGAGTTGCTTGATGCAGAAATTGAATCAGAAGCTCCGAAGGTTTAAAGCGTGGTAAAGGGAGAATTACAGGCGTGTTCGAAGTAAATATAGCCGTCCTTCTTATTGCCTGTCTTATTGCTTTGGTAGCAATAGGTGTTCATATAGCAATCGCATTAGGTATGACTAGTGCACTAGGCATTTTTCTGGTCACAGGAAGTGACATTTATGCCTTCAGAACTGTTCAGACTATGCTTGCTGCAACTGCTTATGAAGCTATCCGCGATTATGTATTTGCGGTGATACCTTTATTTCTTTTGATGGGAGAATTCATTAGTAAGTCTGGAACAGTTACTGACGTCTACCGAGGAATAAATAGAATGCTTCGGAGACTTCCAGGAAGGCTTGCTATTGCTACAGTATTTGGTAACGCCTTATTCTCATTTGTAACTGGGGTGAGTATTGCTTCTGCAGCTACTTTTTCTAGAATTGCATATCCGGAGATGAAACGTTTCGGTTACCATAAAGGTTTTGCTTTAGGTGCGGTGGCAGGATCGAGTTGTTTAGGAATGCTGATACCGCCAAGTGTTTTGATGATTGTTTGGGGAATTCTTACAGAACAATCAATTGGTCAATTATTTGCTGCAGGAGTTTTCCCAGGGCTGCTTCTAATGACTCTCTTTATTATCTATATATTTGGAATGGCTATTGTAAAACCTTCGGTAGTTGGTGCTGGCTCCATTGACAATAATAAAGCTGATATTGAGGATAACAATGTATCAACCAATCAATTTATTATCAGCTTACTTGGTATTATAACCGTTATTGTAGCAGTTTTAGGAGGTATATGGTTTGGAGTGTTTTCTCCTACTGAAGGAGCAGGAGCAGGTGCTTTTATTGGGCTCATTCTAGCTTTGCTAAAAGGTATGAGATATCGCGACTTTATAGATGCAATTTTATCTGTTGGTAAAACCTCGGCACCAATTTTACTCTTGTTAGTTGCGGCTTCTCTTTACTCACGTACATTAGCCATGACAGGAATGGCCAATGCAATTGAAAGCCTGTTTATAGGCTCGGGTATGGCAACTTGGGCAATAATTTCGGTTATGGTGTTGATATGGTTTGCTTTAGGAATGATTATAGATTCAATCTCGATCATGCTCCTCACTGCAGCAATTTTTTCTCCTATAGCAGTTAAAATTGGTTTTGATCCGATTGCTTTTGCTATAATTGCTATAATTGCTATTGAGGCAGGCCTTCTAACTCCACCATTTGGCCTTTTGGTATATACTGTTAAATCTGCGATTCAAGATATCGATCCAGAGATGAATGTTATGACTATTTTCAAGAGTTCAACACCGTATTGGATTATTATGCTAATAGGCATGGTACTAATTGTTATATTTCCTGGGATTGCAACTTATCTGCCAGAAGCTTTGTTTTAAATTTGTTTCATTGGGAGCATTTTGAAAACTTATTTATGCAAACTAGGTTGAGGGGGGTAATACCCCAATTAAAAAAGAATTAACCTTTAAGGTTAATTCTTTTTTAATTGGCTCCGGCGGCAGGACTCGAACCTGCGACCCAGCGATTAACAGTCGCTTGCTCTACCAACTGAGCTACGCCGGAATATATTATGCGGCTTTATAGCAAACGTAGGCCTATACGCAATAGTGTTTAATGGAGGCCCGGGCCGGAATCGAACCGGCATTAAAGGATTTGCAGTCCTCTGCATCACCACTCTGCCACCGGGCCATCTATAAAACCTAGTTTTCAATAGAAATTACTTCTTTCTCTCTTTTGTACAATATGTATCAGTGTTATTGCATCGTTAATACTTTATCTTCAAGAGATTACATATATATAAGATTTTCTTAGCTGTAGAATAAGAAGTTTGTTTCGTATCATTCTTATAATATCTTTTAATATATAACCAGATCACTATTTTTAAAATTGATTAAGGTGTTTAATGGTAAGAACTTATTAGCTATTAAGATGATTAAAATAAAATTAGGAGATAAATATGCAATTAGTAGACCTTAGTCGTGAAATATATCATAAAATGCCAAGGCTGGTTAACCATCCATCGATCATTGTAACTGAATTTAGTAATCATGATGAGGTGAGAGAGGCTGACGGATATAAATTTAGTTCCGCCACATTAAACTTATCTTTAGGTGACCATGCCGGGACGCATGTTGATGCCCCCTGTCATTTTGATTCCAGTTCCGAGGCTTTATCAATAGATCAAATTCCTCTAGAGACATACTTTACCGAGGCTGTTTGTTTAGATTTATCATTTAAACCATTAAAATCTGATATAAGTATAGAAGATCTAGAGAATGCTGTTGAAGAAGCAAATGTTGAGATTAAACCTAAAGATATGGTTTTACTTCATATGGATTTTTATAATCGTTGTTATGGTACACCAGGGTATCTCACTGACTTTCCAGGATTGACAAAAGAATCAGCAACTTGGCTAGGTGATAAAGGTATAAACATGTTTGGTGTTGAAGCTGTTAGTCCTGGAAGGCCAGGTCGTAACAATTTTGAAGTTCATCACGTTTGTAGAGATATGGGCTTTACGCATGTAGAGGGGCTTATTAACCTTGAAAAGTTGGTTGGTAAAGGAAGATTTAGGTTTATTGGTTTTCCAATTAAAATACGAGGAGGAACAGGTGCGCCGATACGGGCTGTAGCTTGGTTAGAAGACTAGAGAATATTTCTATATAAAGCTATTTTTTGTATTGGTTGACTATACAAGTTCACTTAGGCGTTTTTACGCTCCGTAGCGATAGAATTAATGTCATTATTAAGCCTAAAGCACTTATTATTGCCATTGCATAGAATGCTTTGCCGTTAAAGAGTTCGTATAAGCTCCCAGCTCCAACCATAGCTAAACCCATAACTAGCCCCGAGATCGATGTGTAGATACCTTGTGCTGTGGCAGTTTTTCCAGCAGGGGCATTAATTGCAATAAAATGCATAGCCCCTAGATGTACAGCCCCGAAAGTTAGAGCATGTAAAAACTGTGTACTTAGCAGAGCAGAAATATCTGTTGATTGTGCGAGAACTGTCCATCTTATGAGACCACAAACCCCTGCAATTCCCAAGAGTTTTATGGGGCCAATTCGTGAAACCAGAAACCCACTAATACTAAATAGTAGAATCTCTGCAAAAACCCCTTCTACCCATAGTACGCCAATCAACTGCTCTTGGATACCTGCCTCTTTCCAATATAGAGTAGAAAATCCATTGTATACTGCGTGGCTAGCTTGTAATAAACTGGCCGATATTACAAACAAGATAAACTGCGGCTGTTTTAGAAGGGTTACAATAGTGCTGTTATTGTAACTATCCTGTTGTTTAAATTCTTGCGGGAAAACTAAAGCCGCAAGTAGCGTTAATAATAAACCTAAAATTATTAATATAAGGATCAGGTTAGGATTATACTTACCTATTAAAAAACCTGTTCCAAGTGTTCCAATAATAAAGGCTAAGGAACCCCAAAGCCTAATTCGGCCATAGTCTAAACCGTATTGTATAACGGATGACATTACCTGACTCTCTGCGATAGGCAGCATTGCTGGAAAACATATAGAAGCAATTAGACTAACGCACAAAATATATGGAAAACTTCCCGCCGGTAGAAATAATAGAAAAGCTATTAAACTTAAAGTAGATAGAATAACTAATAAAAGCTTAGGTTGGCCGCTTCGATCTGCAATCTGAGCAATGAGTGGGTTTGAAAAAACTCGCATCCAAGGTCCTAATGCAAGTACAAATCCAATTTGTAAACTACTCAGGCCACGGCTCTCTAACCATAAGGGCCAAAAAGGTAGCATTATTCCAGCTGTAAGAAAGAATCCTCCATAAAGAGTGGCATAGCGAATAGTCAGAGCAGTCTTCATTCTCTGTTTTACTGTTATTATGCAATGAACCTATTTAGATGGTATAATCGGTAAAAGTAGTGAAGATTGATGATCCGGGCCACTGTACAGAGTTACTTTTCTGTTAAATACACTTTCAGGCCTGTCCATTGCATCATCATGTAAGAATGGACCAACACCAGTAAACGTATTTTTCATGTTTGATAGTCGGTGATTTGTAGCACACGAGTATACATAGTCTTTGCCTCTAACGCTTAATGCTAGTCTGTAACCTGGCGGAATAACGATACAGGTAGGCCAAATTTCAATATCAAGTTCATAAACTTTATCTGGTATGAGTAGCTGTTTTTCGTCGTGTGTATGGTATGGCTGCCAGGGCATTGATTTATCTATATCTAGCTTGCGGTGGGATGCCCTCAACCAACCATTAGCTATGGGAGTATTAGGATCTAAGGTGCCTTGAAACACAATTTCCTTCATGTCAGGTGAAAACAATCTTACAATTAGGAATAAATCAGCATCAGTGGTTTCAGATGATACAAATAACTTGGACGATATGGGACCAGTAATCTCTATTTCTTTATTCCACGGTGGTAGAAAAAAAGTTACACCCTCGTCCATACCCGCATAGCTGATTGATGTGTTTTCAGTAAGAGGTGATTTATCAAGAGTAAGTTTATTAGTATCTAAATACACTCTTGTCCATTGAGACCTTGAAATGGGCCATTCATCTTCACCTCGAATAACGAATTTTTCTCCTATGTTCCGGACTTTTAGTTGAACACGAGGTTGTGAATTCCATCCAGTATCTTCGGATTTGAGGAAGTGTCCAAAAAATCTTTTTTGTAAGTTTAGTCCATAGGGTGTGTAGAATTCTGTCCAGTGTTCAAGTCCATGACATTCTAACCATTTCTGTTTGGAGTTTGTATTTAGAAAGCCTGAATAATTACCACGAGGATGTAAACCCTGTCCTCCCCAGCTAGCTGCAGAAAGAAGAGGTATTTCTATTTTAGTTAAATCTGCAGTTCGTTCGCGGTACCAGTCGTTAACAAGTTCTTGGGTTTGCAGACGATTACCAAGGTCAACTCTATTTTTAGTCAATTCTTCTTCTGTTAATGTTTCAGGGCCACAAACTAGACCGCCATGAGCTTTACTACGGGAACCATTTTTTCCCAGTCCATGTTGTACAGTTTTAATTTGCATGTCGTACCAATTACTTTGAAACGTATTTAGAATACCACCATGGTGAGTGCCATCACGATAGTAATCAACAGAACCTTCCCATACACAAATCGCTTCCAGATATTTAGGTTTTAAAGCTGCCACCTGCCACTGGTTAATTGCATAATATGAGATTCCAGTTAGACCAACTTTACCATTTGACCATGGCTGGATACCTGCCCATTCGATACAAGTACAGAAATCTCTAGTCTCACGTTGACTACGGCAATCAATAACTCCGGGGGAACGGCCGGCCCCTCTGCTGTCCACCCGGATACAAACGTAACCATCAGGAACCCATTTTTCGGGGTCAACAGTCTCCCAGCTTTGATGAATATTGGATGAATATTTGATGGCTTCAGGATTTGCTTTAGAAAATATATCCCAGGTGGTTTTATAGCCATCCTGCCATGCCAAGTCCTTTCCATAAGGACCATGACTCATAATAATTGGAAAAATACCATCTGAATCGGGACGGTATATGTTGGCACGCAATACTAATCCATCATCCATTTCAATCGGAGCATCCCATTCTATCACCATGCCTTCACGCTTTTCCATTCTATGTTGAGAATCTGAAGGTGGGTCATTACCTTGAATTTTTGTTGTTTTTTTATTCATAGTATTTGTCTCAACATAATTAATTTTGCTTGTAAATTATTGGGTGAATACAATTTGTTAGTCTGGCTTAATAAAATATTAGAATATCTATTTTTGATTAAAGGTTATCAGCCTGGTAATTACTAAATTGTAGATATTTAATTGTTATTGCTTGGAGTGACTATTATAACTTTGACATTTACAATATATAATTAATTAATTTACTCTATATTTTGCGCAATTTAAATATGTTTAGGAAATATATGAAATGAAACTAATAGCAGATGCGCGCCAAAATATGGTTGATAGCCAACTTCGCCCAAATCGTGTGACTAATCCTCAAATTCTTTCTGTAATGTCTGAGTTGCCGCGTGAATATTTTGTACCTATTACTAAGAAAGGTAGTGCCTATATAGATGAAGATATCGAAGTATCCTTGGGTCGTTATTTGATGGAACCAATGGTTTTAGCCAGATTAACACAGTCTTTGGAAATTACGATTAATACTACGGTTCTTAATATTGGATGTGCAAGTGGATATGATTCTGCTCTACTTGGTATGCTTGCAGGTTCGGTTGTTGCTTTAGATAGCGATTCAGAATTGATTTCACGAGCTAATGAAGTTCTAGAATTATTAGCGATTGATAATGTGACTTTGATTGAAGCACCTATGAATAAGAGTTGTTCTGTTCAATCTCCATATGATGCAATACTTATTAGTGGAGCAGTAGATGAAGTGCCTGAGCAAATATTTAATGATCTTGCAGATGGTGGAAGATTAGCAACAGTAATTGGAGGTGATGCTAGAGGGATACCTGGACGTGCACATATATTTTTGAAAACTGGAAAGAGTTATTCTGGTCGTCCATTATTTGATGCTGGTACTAAGTTGCTTCCAGGTTTTCAATTAGAAGATAAATTTGTGTTTAATACAGAGTAATGAAGTGTTAATTTGAAGACTAATTTGCAATTAATATATTAGTGTAGCACGGTATAATTAGTAGAAATATAAGGGGTAGAATCACAAATGATTGTCCGTAAATATAAAAATTTATTAGGTTTTGCCATATTGTTAGGTTTTACACATCTAGGTTATCAAACCTTAGGTGCTGAAACGCTTGATCAGGCACTAATAGAGGCTTACCAGAATAATCCTAATTTGGCTGCCCAAAGGTCAAGGTTAAAAGCGGTTGATGAACAGGTCTCACAAGCACTTGCAAAATGGAGGCCTACTGTAACACTAAGCGGTTTATACGGTGGAAAAAAAATAAATCGTAAAACTAGTACTGGTTCTAAAAATGACTATACAAATCAACCTCAGAGTGTTGGGATAGAAATTTCCCAGACTGTATTTAGAGGTTATAGAACTCAAGCAGAGATGGAGCGTGCCGAGAATAGAGTAATGGCAACCCGCGCTGGTTTAATAATAACTGAACAAGAAATTCTGAGTGAAGTGATAAAATCTTATCTATCAGTATTGCGTGATACTGCTGTATTAGAGCTAAGAGAGAATAATGTTGAGGTTATCACTCAACAGCTTAATGCCACCCGAGATCGCTTTGAAGTTGGTGATTTAACTCGTACTGACTTCGCTCAGGCAGAAAGTCGTCTAGCTCGGGCTTTGGCAGATCGAGCTTCTGCTAAAGCTGATTTGCTAAAATCACGAGCATCTTATCTTAATGTAGTAGGTCATGAACCTCAGAAATTGGTTCAACCTAAACTTCCTAATAATTTACCCATTACAAGGCAAGAAATAATTGATTCAGCACTAATTAATAATCCTCGTGTAATATCTGCCCTGTTTAATGAAAAAGCGGCAAGGTCAAATATTGATTTAATTAAAGGACAACTTTTACCAACTGTTAGAATTGATGCATCCATAAGTCGTAAAGAAGATGTTGTGGGTTCAGGTGTTACAGATACAGCATCTGAGATTACTGCTCGTTTTAGTGTACCTTTATACCAATCAGGTGCTGTACATTCTGGAATACGTGAGGCTAAGCAAATAGCTAGTCAAAGGGTTTCAGAGGTAGCTCTAAGAAAAAGAGATGCTGCAAGAATTGCCAGAGAATCATGGGAAAACTACCGTGTTGCTAAAGCTAGAATTACATCCTTCAAATCGGCGGTTCGAGCTCAAGAAGTGGCTTTTGAGGGAGTTAAGCAAGAGGCAAAGGTCGGTTCAAGGACTATACTTGATGTGTTGGACGCTGAACAGGAGTTAATGGACACACTTGTTAATCTTGTTAGTGCAAAGAGAAATCTTGTTGTGAGTGGTTATTCCCTTCTTTCAGCAACTGGACAGTTAACAGTGAAAGGGCTTAGCCTTAATGTTGACATATATGACCCTAGTCGAAACTTACGATTTGTAAGAGATAAACTTTACGGTTCGAACATAGAATAACAATAGTTATTAATTTGAGATTTTCTGTATTTAGATATACTTAATTGGAGTCAAAATTGAATTATTATTTTAACTGGAATTATTATTTTTAATTTTAGTCATGAGCGATAATAGTAAAGATCAAACAGAAGCTTCTATGGAGGAAATACTAGCCTCGATACGTCGTATAATTTCGCAGGATGAAAATAAAGATTCTTCTGATTTTATAGAAGCTGAAGAAGAAAATAAAGATTCTTCTGATAGAATTGATGATAGTATATTAGTTCTAACTGACGTAGTTGATGAAAATGGTTCTAAAGATGTTAGTGAAATCCTAGGTAAGTCAGAAAAAAATTTAAACACGGGTTCTGTCTTTGTTAATTTAGGTGATGAATCCCAAGGGCCAATAGTATCTTCTAAAGTAGAAGAATTAAGTGTTTCTCTTATATCTGATTTGGTATCAGAAATTAGTTCCGGTGCTAACATGGGAAGTGAAAATAAAACCTTAGAGCAGCTAACCAAGGAAATGCTTAGTACGATGTTAAAAGAATGGTTGGATGCTAACTTACCAATTATCGTAGAGAATATAGTTCGTGAAGAAATTAAACGAATAGTAGTAAAGTCGAAATAACACGACACTCTATTTCTAATTTTTTTAGCTAGTTCGTTCTGATTAGCGCTGGTGATCTGTTACTGACTCCGTTAAACAATGACGTGTGTAAATTAATTTAAGTGGTTAACGATGTTAGAAAAAACTTATAAACCGGTCAGCATAGAGCTCAAACAGTATTCTAGATGGGAAGATGCTGGAATGTTTGCTGCAAGTGAAGATCCTAATAAAGAACCCTATACGATAGTTATTCCGCCACCCAACATTACGGGTAGTCTACATATGGGACACGCGTTGAATAACACTTTACAGGATATTTTAATTCGTTATCGACGTATGCAAGGACGATCAGTACTTTGGCAGCCCGGGACTGATCATGCCGGTATTGCCACGCAGATGGTTGTTGAGCGGCAGCTTTTTGCAGAAGGGGTCGAACTTGATAGAGGAAGTGAGAATGTATTCAGTACACATGATAAAATTGGGCGCAAAGAGTTTTTAAATAAAGTATGGGAATGGAAAGAGGAATCTGGAGGAACTATTTTAGGCCAATTGAAAAGGTTGGGTTCTTCCTGTGATTGGAACCGTGAACGGTTTACCATGGATAAAGGTTTGTCTACTGCTGTTATAAAGGTTTTTGTAGAACTACATCGTCAAGGTTTAATTTATAAAGACCAACGCTTAGTTAATTGGGATCCAAAGTTACATACAGCTATATCTGATCTTGAGGTTATTCAGAAGCCAGTCAATGGGCATTTATGGTATTTCCGTTACCCAATTGAAAACTCTCCAGATCGATTCATAACCGTAGCTACAACTAGACCAGAAACTATGTTTGGAGATACTGGTATCGCTGTGCACCCAGATGATACTCGATACAGAGACCTAGTTGGAAAATATGCTGTTTTACCTATAGTTGGTCGAAAAATTAAAATTATTGCAGACCCCTATGCTGATCCAGAACAAGGATCAGGAGCTGTTAAAATCACTCCAGCACATGATTTTAATGATTTTGAAGTTGGACGTCGTCATGGCCTAAAAGAAATAAATATTTTTGATAAGAGCGCGGTGATTAATAGTAACGCACCGGAATCATATCAAGGATTAGATAGAGAAAAGGCACGTAAAAAAGTCATCTCTGAAATTGAATCTCTTGGGCTATTAGAAAAAATTGAAGATCACCCTCATACAGTTCCTTACGGAGACCGCTCTGATGTTATCATAGAACCATGGCTTACCGAACAATGGTATGTTGATGCCGCAACTTTAGCTAAACCTGCTATTGAAGCTGTGGAGCAAGGACACACAAAATTCGTTCCAGAGAATTGGTCAAAAACATATTTTGAATGGTTAAAAAATATTCAGCCATGGTGTGTCTCTCGACAGCTTTGGTGGGGACACCAAATACCAGCTTGGTATGGCCCTGACGGAGAAATATTTGTGGAGCTAAATGAAACGGATGCATTGAAAGCAGCTAAGGCGTATTATGGGACTGATGTTGAACTTACAAGAGATGAAGATGTTTTAGATACTTGGTTCTCTTCCGCTTTATGGCCTTTTTCTACTCTTGGCTGGCCTGATCAGACTAAGGAACTCGAATTTCATTATCCTACCGATGTATTAGTAACGGGTTTTGATATTATATTTTTTTGGGTAGCTAGAATGATGATGATGGGCCTGCACTTTATGAAAAAGGTGCCTTTTCATACGGTTTACATACATGCTCTAGTTCGAGATGAAAAAGGTCAGAAAATGTCTAAATCTAAAGGTAACGTTATTGATCCTTTGGAAATAATTGATAATTATGGCGCAGATGCTTTACGATTTACATTAACGGCAATGGCCGCAATGGGACGTGATATTAAACTTTCACCGCAGAGAGTTGCTGGTTATCGTAACTTTGGAACCAAGCTTTGGAATGCCTCACGGTTCTGCGAAATTAATGAATGTAGAATGACGGAGAATAGCTTTAACCCTGTGTCATGTCAGCTAACTCTTAATAAGTGGATTGTTGGTAGTACAGCTGAAACAGTGAAGAGTTTCACAGAGTTATTAGATGAGTTTAAGTTTGATCAAGCTGCTAATAAAATCTATCAGTTTGTTTGGCACACTTTCTGTGATTGGTATCTTGAGTTTGCTAAACCGATTTTACAGGGAGAAAACGAATCTCAAAAAATAGAAACTAGAGAATCTACGGCTTGGACGTTGGATATTATTATGCGTCTACTGCACCCTATTATGCCATTTATAACTGAAGAGCTATGGGAGCAGTTTGGGGATGGTCGTTTGTTAATTACTAGCTCTTGGCCAGATAATGATTGTGCAGAAATAAACACTGACGCCACAGAAGAAATGAATTGGGTTGTTGGTTTAATATCTGAATTTCGAGCTGTTCGTAGTGAGCTTAATGTTCCCGCAGGAGCTAAGGTGTCGACTAACTTGCTTGGCTTAAATACAGAAAATCAAAATAGTTTAAAAAATAATATGGCTCAAATATTACGTTTGGCTAATTTAGAAAAGGCAGAAGTAATATTGGTTGAGTCTCCTGAGGCAATCAAAAAATTATCTCAAGAGGCTATTCAATTTGTTTATAGGGAAGCTACCATATACATAAACGTTGCAGGATTAATTGACTTTGATAAAGAACGATCACGATTAAATAAGGATATTGGAAAACTTGACACTGATATTGCTGCGATAGATAAAAAATTAACCAATAGAAACTTTATTAGCAAAGCCCCGAAAAAAGTTGTAGAGGAACAACATGAGCGTAGAGAAATCGCACATGTTGCAAAAAATAAATTAAAGTTTGCTTTATCGAGACTAAAAACAGAGTAAGTTATTTATTTTATGAGATGATATATAATTAGCGTCCTAATGTTGCTTGTATTTGTGAATGAAAGCGTTATCTAAATTTTATATCCGATAATTGGTGATGATTAATGTCTGTGGCCAAAGGGTAGTACGTGACACAGTGAAGGGAAGTCAGATGGAAGGAAGTAAATCCGCTAATTATAGGTGGGATAAATCAAAACTACCTAGTCGTCATGTATCGGTTGGAAACACCAGTGCTCCTCATAGAGCATTTTATTATGCCATGGGAATGACTGAGGAAGAAATTAGTCAGCCTTTTGTCGGTGTAGTAACAACATGGAATGAGGCTGCTCCGTGCAACATCGCTTTATCACGTCAAGCTCAATCAGCTAAAAAAGGCGTAAAAGATGCAGGTGGAACTCCTCGTGAGTTTACCACTATTACTGTTACCGATGGTATAGCTATGGGACACGATGGCATGAGGTCATCTCTAGTTTCTCGCGAAGTTATTGCTGATTCTACCGAGTTAACTGTTCGCGGTCATGGGTATGATGCTCTGGTAGGCTTGGCTGGGTGTGATAAGTCTTTGCCAGGGCTTATGATGGCAATGTTACGACTAAACGTACCATCAGTATTTATGTACGGTGGAACAATTTTACCAGGAAAATTTAAAGGTAAAGATGTTACAATTATAGATGTTTTTGAAGGAGTGGGTGCAAACGCTGCAGGTACCATGTCAGCTGAGGATCTGCATGAATTGGAATGCTCTGCTTGTCCTTCTGCGGGAGCTTGTGGCGGACAATTCACAGCTAATACTATGGCATGCGTTTCGGAAGCTATTGGACTTGCTTTGCCTGGCTCAGCTGGAGCACCTGCTCCATATGAAAGCCGAGACGAGTATGCGGTTGCCAGTGGTAAAGCGGTAATGGAGCTTGTTAAAAAACAACTGCTACCACGTGACATTGTAACTCGTAAATCATTTGAAAACGCTGCTGCTATTGTGGCTGCAACTGGAGGGTCAACCAACGCTGGCTTACATCTTCCAGCTATGGCCAGTGAAGCTGGTATAGAGTTTGATTTATTTGATGTATGTGATGTTATGCGCCGAACACCTTTAATAGCTGATTTAAAACCTGGTGGGCGTTATGTGTCCAAGGATCTATTTGATGTTGGAGGTGTGGGGATTGTAATAAAGCAGCTGCTGGAAGGGGGCTTCATGCATGGAGAGTGCATGACGGTCACAGGTAAAACACTATCTGAAAATTATGAACATGTTATTTTTCCTGAAAATCAGGATGTGGTTAGACATATTAAAAACCCTATCTCAGAAACCGGTGGTGTTGTTGGTCTTAAAGGTAATTTAGCACCGCAAGGCGCTATTGTTAAAATTGCGGGCTTGAAATCATTAAAATTCACGGGACCGGCGCTGGTTTTTGAACGAGAAGAGGATTGTTTAAAGGCGGTTTTAGAAGGAAATTATAAAGAAGGAGACGTTTTAGTCATCAGGAATGAAGGACCAAAAGGAGGTCCTGGTATGCGTGAAATGCTTTCGACTACAGGAGCTTTGTATGGTCAAGATATGGGTGAAAAAGTTGCTCTCATAACAGATGGTCGTTTTTCAGGAGGCACTCGTGGTTTTTGTATTGGTCACGTAGGCCCTGAAGCAGCGTCCGGAGGGCCAATAGGTCTAATCGAAACCGGAGATATAATAATCATAGATGCTGATGCTGGAACTTTATCTGTGGATTTAAGCGAAAAAGAATTATCTGATCGTTTAGATTCATGGAAACCAAGTGTTAATAATTACCAAGCTGGTACTTTATGGAAGTATGCTCAGACAGTTGGTGATGCAAGGTATGGTGCTATTACACATCCGGGTGCTAAAGCAGAGACCCATGTTTACGTTGACTTATAGTTTGCTTTTCAGGGAAAATATCTCATTAAATAAATATATAAAATTAAATGATGAGTTCGCACCAAACTGGTGTGTGATCAGAGGCCTTGACTTGGCCTCTCGGTCCTTTATCAATTTCACATGCTGTTAACTTATCTGCTGCTTGAGGAGATAGTAGTAAATGGTCAATACGGACACCGTTATCTTTTTGCCAAGCACCGGCTTGGTAATCCCAGAATGAATAAACATGTGTTTGATTATGTAAGCTTCGCCATGCTTCGGTGTAGCCAAGGTTAATTAATGTACGGAAACGAGATCGAGACTCAGGTCTTGCAAGCGCGTCATTTTGCCAGGCTACAGGATCATAACAATCCTCATCAGAGGGGATAACATTATAGTCACCGCCTAAAACTACAATTTCTTCATTTGTTAGAAGAGTTTTTGAATGCTCAATTAAATAATCCAACCAATCATTTTTATAAGAGAATTTCTCAGTATCAACGGGGTTTCCGTTAGGTACATAAATTGAGGCTATCCGCATACCAGTGTTATTATTAATGTTTACCCTCGCTTCTATATATCTTGCTTGTTCATCGTCCTCGTTGTTTGGCAAGCCAATGCTTATTTCATCCATAGGATATTTAGATAATATAGCAACGCCGTTATAAGCTTTTTGGCCGTTAATAGCACAATTATAGCCGAGATTTTCTATCTCTGTAATGGGAAAATTTTCGTTGGTTCCCTTAAGTTCCTGTAGTAGCAATACTTCCGGTTGAGCATATTGTAACCACTTAAGTACATTAGGAAGGCGAGCTTTAATAGAGTTTATGTTCCAGGAGGCAATTTTCACGAGATTTTATACTGAAAAGCTTGCGCCGCAACCACATTGTGCCGTTGCATTTGGATTTTTTAGCTGGAAGGAAGCTCCGCCAAGACTTTCTACCCAGTCTAATTGGCTCCCTCCAATTAAATCAAGTGATGTGTCATCTGATACGACAGTAATTCCGTCTATCTCGAACAAATGATCACCAGCCTCTACTTTGTCATCAAATTCAAAACCGTAAGTAAATCCAGAGCAACCGCCACCGTTTACGTATACACGTAGCATCAAATTACCACTATTATTTATTTTTTCAGCATCCAGTAAGTGGCCGACTCGTGCTACAGCACTGTCAGTAAGTGTTATTGTGCGTGGTAACGCAGTATTATTAATGGTAGAATGGGTTTCTATATTTGCCATGGTTATTGATTTTAGATCCAACTATTTAATTTTAACATTATCTATGAATGAATAAGTGGTAATTTGTCAATTTTCCTTTTTATAAAGAGCGAAGTGTGAATACTTTAAATATTATGCCTTTAATTGCTAAGCAAGGCTATCCTAAAAAATGGTAAAAAATTATTACGGGCAGATTTTGGCCTCTTATGCCAGTGATCCGAACCATAGTCGTGGCCGTTTATATAACGAGCCAGAAAGTAATTATCGAAGTATATTTCAACGGGACCGAGACAGAATAATACATTGTAGCGCATTTCGACGTCTTAAACATAAAACTCAAGTATTTGTTTATCATGAAGGGGATTATTACAGGACAAGACTAACTCACTCGTTAGAGGTTTCCCAGATAGCAAGATCTATTAGTCGAGCTATAGGACTGAATGAAGATTTGTCAGAGGCCCTTGCATTAGTTCATGATTTTGGACATACCCCTTTCGGGCATGCAGGAGAGGAATCTCTGGCAGAGATGATGAAACCATATGGTGGTTTTGATCACAATGCTCAGTCATTGCGTCTGGTTACTAAGCTTGAACGGCGATACCCAACCTTTGATGGACTTAATTTGTCTTGGGAAACACTGGAAGGAATGGTAAAGCATAATGGCCCTTTGATTGGTCCCCTCACTAAAATTAAAAAACCTTTACCATCAGCAGTTGCAGAATATGTTAGCAATCATGATTTAGATCTTGATAGATTTCCATCTGCAGAAGCACAGGTTACTTCATTAGCAGATGATATTGCATATAATTGTCATGATATTGACGATGGTCTTAGAGCCGGTCTATTCGATATAGATGATATGCAAGGTTTACCATTAGTTTGGTCAGCTTTTGAGGATATAAAACGTAGATATGGTATTATAGAAAGATCAAGACTAATTCACATGGCTATAAGTCAAGTAATAGGTGTAATGGTAGAAGATATGATCTCTGAAACACGTGATCGACTGGAAAATCATAATATAGTTAATGTAGAGGATATTCGAAAGCTAAATGGACCAATAGTTGCATTTACAGATAGCTTAGTCTCTGCTGATAAAGCCGTAAAAAAGTTCTTATCAGAAAATATGTATCGTCATCATCGAGTAAATCGGATGACTTCTAAGGCAAGAAGAGTAGTAAGGGAAATTTTTTTAATTCTTTTTGGTGAACCCGAATTATTACCGGCTGAATGGAGAAATCAAGCTGAAAACCAAGAAGATAGTATTCGTGCTAGAATAATAGCCGATTATATTTCTGGGATGACGGATCGCTATGCTTTAGAAGTACATAAAAAGCTTTTTGACCCGGATGCTCTATCATGAATGTTTTTAATAATTTTAGTGGGTTTGTTAATAATGAATTAGCTGCCCTAAAAGTAGAAGGTCTGTTGCCTAAAGGTCTTGATACATCAAATGTATCCGTTGATCCGCCTCGTGATGCAACTCATGGAGATATTACTTGTAATGCTGCCATGGTATTAGCTAAACCGGCAGGTATTAAACCTCGTGAACTAGCTGAACTACTAGCTGAGAGACTAAGAGCCTATTCTGATGTTGAAGACATAGAAATTGCTGGCCCCGGCTTTCTAAATTTTCGTCTGACTGTTCAATTTTGGCATAATTATTTGCGAAGTGTTATTTCAGCTGGGGATTCTTATGGTAATTCTAGAATCGGTAACGGAGCTTTAGTCAATGTTGAATATATATCTGCCAATCCCACAGGACCTTTACACGTCGGCCATGCCCGAGGTGCTGTATTCGGAGATGTTTTAGCTGCATTATTAGAAAAATCAGGATATTTGGTGACACGAGAGTATTACATTAATGATGCTGGAGCCCAAGTAGATGAGCTGGCTAGGTCTTTATATTGGAGGTATTGTGAGTTACTAGGAAAAGTTGTTGGCGAAATGCCTAACGGCTTATATCCAGGTGATTATTTAATTTCAGTTGCAGAACGACTTATAGAACGAGATGGGTCTTGTTGGAATGACCTGCCTGAAAATGAATGGCTTGCAGTGTTTAGAGAGTATGCAGTTGATTCAATGATGGAAAATATACGTGATGATCTATCAAATATGGGTATTAATCAGTCAACTTTTATATCAGAACGATCGTTAGTCGATTCGGGTATGGTCCAACGAGTAGTTGATATTCTCGAAGATAAAAATTTAATTTATATTGGTATTCTAAAACCACCTAAGGGAATGAAGACTGCGGATTGGGAAGAAAGGCCTCAAACTTTATTTAAGTCTAGTCAGTATGGAGACGATGTTGATAGACCGTTAAAAAAGTCAGATGGAACATGGACGTACTTTGCTAGTGATTTAGCTTATCATTTAGATAAGAATAAACGAGGCTTCACGAATCTTATAAATATTTGGGGAGCTGATCATGGAGGTTATATAAAAAGAGTTTCAGCTGGTATTGAAGCCTTAACAGATGGCGAGGTGAACCTTGATATTAAGCTTTGTCAACTAGTTCGATTGCTAGAAGATGGTGAAGTTTCTAAAATGTCAAAACGGTCAGGTAACTTTGTAATGTTACGTGAATTGATCAATTCTGTGGGCAAAGACGTTGTAAGATTTATTATGTTAACCAGAAAAAATGATGCTCAGCTTGATTTTGATTTGATTAAGGTCCTAGAGCAGAGTCGAGATAATCCTGTATTTTATGTTCAGTACGCGCACGCGCGAAGTTATTCCGTTGTAAGAATGGCTAAAGAAGTATTTCCAAATATTGATTTTACACAAGAGTACCTTAAATTAATTGACTTAGATTTATTAAAAAATAATGATGAAATAGCTTTAATAAAATTAATTGCATCGTGGCCTCGTATCATAGAATCAGCGGCCGATTCACATGAGCCACATAGACTTGCTTTTTATCTATGTGAACTGGCAGCTGCATTCCATTCTTTGTGGAGTAAAGCAAAAGGTGATGCGTCGTTGAGATTTGTCGTTGATGATGATCTAGGAGTAACTCAAGCTCGTATAGCTTTAGTATTGGGAGTGAGGACCGTAATTGCTTCCGGCTTAGATGTGATGGGGATTACTCCTTTAGAAGAGTTGCGAGCCTGAGAATTAATGATGGCCAATTCTGATCATGATATATCAAGTACTATTAATGCTGATAGAACCTTTGTTGAGCCAACCACCCGAAATAGTGGTTTTATGAAAACAGTTTTTGTGTTTTTATTTTGTTTGGCTTTTATAATTCTTGGTTGGCTCATTTGGGTTATATTTGATGAAGGGATAAACTCCGGTTTTAGCAAGAAAATACCTGTAATAAAAGCTAATACAAAACCTATTAAAAATAGGCCTGATGAGCCAGGTGGCCTAATAATACGTCATAGAGATAAATCCGTATTTAGTCATCTATCATCGGGAGAAGAAGATGAGCCAATAGAACGTTTACTTCCTCCACCAGAAGAACCTTTGCCTTTATCATTTTCTGAGAAAAATAATATTTTAACTAATGATAAAACTAGTAAATCAAATGTTTCTTCACCAAAAATTATAGCCGAAAATAAAAAAAATAATCAAATTAATGGTATTTGGAAAGTGCAATTAGTTTCACTGAAAAGCTTAAAAAGTGCAGAAAATGCTATTAGTAAGATGTTAGAATTAAATAAGGATATTTTAGGAGAACTTGAACTAGAGTTAGAAACAGTGGAACTACCTGCGGGTTTATATTATCGGGTGCAAGCAGGACCGCTGTATAGTCGCTCTTCGGCAAACACATTATGTGATAAATTAAGAATCAAAAATCAGGATTGCTTGATTGTCGCGCCCTGGTAAAGTCCCTGGAGCAATTATTTTTGGTATTAGTGGCTTTGAACTGACCTCTGATGAAAAAGCTTTATTTAAGGAAATTAATCCTTTTGGTTTTATTCTTTTCAGCAGAAACTGTGACAACCCAGGACAAGTTAAGAAATTGATTAGCGAGTTGCGTTATACAGTTGACCGTCCTGATGCTCCAATATTTATAGACCAAGAAGGTGGCTCAGTTCGAAGATTGCGACCGCCTCATTGGTATTGCAGCCCTTCTGTAACAATATTTGAAGCTATATATGAAGTTAATAAAAACACTGCTTGTGAAGCAGCAAACTTATCGGGACGTTTAATAGCCGGTCAGCTTTCACAACTTGGTATTACTGTAAATTGTGCACCAGTACTTGATGTTTTATTTTTAAATACAACTAACGCTATTAAAAATCGTTCGTATGGAAGTAATCCTAGTTTGATTATTGATTTAGCTGGCTCGTTTTGTGAGGGTATGTTGAGCGGAGGAGTTTTACCTGTAATTAAACATATGCCAGGTCATGGTCGTGCGATAGAAGATAGCCATCATAAAACGCCGATAGTTAGTTCGACTAGAAGAGAGCTTCGCCAAGTTGATTTCATTCCATTTCAGAGTTTAGCCTTAATGCCTTTGGGGATGACGGCACATGTAGTTTACAAAAATTTTGATAAAAATAATGTTGCGACATTCTCTAAAACTATAGTGAAAAACATTATTCGTAATGAAATAGGGTTTGATGGTTTTTTAATTACAGATGATATTTGTATGGGCGCACTTGATGGTGATTTAAGAACACGTTGCTTAAAAGCACTAGAAGCAGGTTGCGATGCAGTTTTACACTGTTCAGGTCTTTATCATGAAATGGAATTTATTGGCAATACAGTTCCTAAATTATCTAATGCTGCCAATATTCGTTGGTTATCAGCTAAGTCTTTGCAACGAAAGATACCAAATATAGTAGACACCGAGTTGGAATTACTTGCTGAACAGCTAGCAAAGTTAACAGGTGTTTCTTGAGTAATATTGAATTTATTAAAGGAAAATAGATTGAGAGATTTCAATATTATAAGCATTATTTGTTGGGCTTTTCCGATTATTATTGCTGTTACATTGCATGAGGCTGCTCATGGTTGGACTGCTTGGAAACTAGGTGATGATACTGCATATAGATTAGGAAGAGTAAATTTTAATCCATTACGTCATATTGATCCTATTGGAACAATTGTTATACCTGCACTTCTTGTAGCATTTGGTACAGGCCTTATATTCGGCTGGGCTAAGCCTGTTCCTGTTAATTTTAGCCGACTCGGAAGACCAAGACGCGATATGATATTAGTTGCAGCGGCTGGTCCTATCGCAAATATATTCCTTGCGATTTTATCAATACTTGCTCTTACTATTATCCATGAAAGCTCATTGAACGCTGTTATTTACTCATTATATATTTCTATTAATATCAATATCTTATTAGCAATATTTAATCTTTTACCTATCCCTCCGTTAGATGGTGGTAAAGTCCTTGCGGGACTTCTACCATTTCCGCTCGCCAGGGAGTTTTTAAGGCTTGAACGTTATGGGTTCTTTATTATCATTGCTCTAATCATTATTCTACCAAGTGTAGCGGGAATTTTTGGTCTAGTAATAAATCCTTTTGATTGGCTAGTTGCTGGCCCTAAGAACTTCATAACGAGTATATTATTTAAAATGGTAGGAATCTTATGAGTAAGGACTTAAACGCATTTGAACCCTCTTTTCCTGATTATTCCAATTCTAATCAGAAAGAAATTAGTGATAAATTAGTTCTTCGCTTAGATGGTTTCGAAGGACCTATTGACTTACTTTTAGCGTTAGCTCGAACTCAAAAAGTTGATTTAACAAAGATTTCTATACTTGGACTTGCTGAGCAGTACTTAGACTTTATCGAGCAGGCACGTCTTATGAGCATGGAACTAGCCGCTGATTATCTTGTTATGGCTGCTTGGCTAGCTTATCTTAAGTCTAGAATACTAATCCCGGTTTCTGAGGATGAAGATGAGCCTTCAGGCGCTGAAATGGCGGCTGCGCTAAAGTACCAGTTGCAACGTCTTGAAGCGATGAGTAAAGCAGCAGATAAATTGTTTTCTAGGCCATTACTAGATAGAGATGTTTTTCAACGTGGTGCTCCTGAGGGTATTAGCGTTAATGTTAGATCTTTGTATAATGCTACATTATTTGAAATTTTACAGGCCTATGGATCTACTCAAAATCGACGTAGGCCAGCTCCTTTACATATTGAACAAATGGAACTCTTTTCAATGGATGAGGCTCTTGGACGTCTTAATATGTTTATTGGTAAGCTGGTTGATTGGTCTGTACTTTCTAGCTTTTTGCCGGAAGGTCTTGAAAACGAATTGGTTAGACGCTCAGCGGTTGCTGCTAACTTTGCGGCTAGTTTAGAACTCGTTAAAAGTGGAAAAGCGGAAATTAGACAAGATCATTTATTTGGTCCTATTTTTTTTAGAAGTCGTGGAGAAAATATTTCTAAAAAATTAGTCAAAACCAATGCGTTGGCTATTGAAGAGGGAAGTAATAATGACGGTTTATAAAAATAATAGCGATGGCCCTCCTGATGGTCTGCGGATACTAGAAGCTATTTTGTTTGCTGCTAAAGAACCTTTAGACGAGATTTCTATTGTTGAAAGGTTACCTGAAGGTGTTGACTTTTCTAATTTGATTAGTGAATTAACTAGTGCTTATGCTAATAGAGGGATCAACGTTGTTAAACTGGGTAATAAATGGACACTACGTACGGCTCCAGATCTTGCTAATAATCTAAAAATAGAGAAAGTGGCTGACAGACGTTTATCTCGGGCAGCCCAAGAAACATTAGCCATTATAGCATATCATCAACCTATAACGCGCACAGAAGTTGAAAGTATTCGAGGTGTAGCTGTAAATAGGGGCACATTGGATGTATTGTTAGAAGCGGGATGGATTAAACCGGGACGTAGGAAGAATACTCCTGGTCGCCCTACAACCTGGTTAACTAGTGAAGGGTTTTTATCTCACTTTGGAATTGAGAATCTTCATGATCTTCCTGGTATAAAAGAACTTAAAGCCTCAGGATTACTAGATACTAGACCAGCTGTTGACGTTTACGCTTCTCGTGCACCTCAAGACGAATTTCCTTTTACCTCTATTGAATCTGCAGCTGAAGAGATAGAAGAAATTATCGAACCACTTAATTCAGAATAAATCACCCTTATAATCTAAGATATCTGTAAATTTGTTAATGATTTACTAAAACTATGATATTCTTTAATTTAAGTTTTAGTAAATGTTTGATAATAATACGTTCTTTTGACGTTTAGTGTAACAGACTACTTTGACTAGCGTTGCGATATAACCAGCTTTCTGCAATAATCTACAGATATGGGCTGTTTACGCTCGCTATAAAAATTGGAGAATTTGAGTAATGGGTACATTCTCGATATGGCACTGGGTAATAGTGTTGGTTGTTGTCCTTGTACTTTTTGGAGGTAGAGGAAAAATTCCATCACTAATGGGTGATGTAGCTAAAGGTATAAAGTCTTTTAAAAGTAATATGAAAGACGAAAAATCCGGAGCTAATAAAGCAGCTGAGATTGAAGCTGATAATGAAACTGATGAGATACTGGTTAAAGATGATCAATCGGCAGCAAAAGATTAGTTTAGTTGTTTAAAGCCATACGACTCAGTTAAGTTTAACGATTATCTTAGTCAGGTTATATAGATATGCTCGATATTGGCTGGCCAGAATTAATGCTAATAGCTGTCGTAGCTTTGATTGTTATTGGTCCGAGAGACCTGCCTGCAGCAATTCGTACGGTAACTACGATTATTCGTAAGGTAAGGGGCATGGCAGCAGAGTTTCAAGGAGGGCTAGAAGAAATAGCTCGAGATTCAGGTATTGATGACGTTAAGAAAAGTGTAGAAGATGTTATCTCTTATGATGCTGAGGCTGCCTTAAAAAACATTGCTGAAATAGAAGGAGAGGAGTTCAACCTTGATAGTGATGAAAACGAGGGATCAAATAACTCCATACTAGATCCTGGAATTCAATCGCAGTTATTAGAAAATGATCCAGAATTAATAAGTAAAAATGAAGACAGTTCAAATAACGAGCAGCTCTCAGAGTCTGATTTTAATAAGGATGAAATCGATTCAGATGTAAAAGATTCTTTACCTAACGCATCATCATCTTTGCCAAGTAAAAGCTAATGGTTGAAGAAGTAGATATAAATATTGATGAGGAGCAAGTAGAAAAGAGCAGAATGCCTTTAGTGGCTCATCTGACTGAGCTCAGAAAACGATTACTTTTTTCTCTTGTTGCATTTTTAATCCTCTTTTTTATATGTTTCTATTTTGCAGGAACGTTCTTTAATTTTTTAGTAGAACCTCTTGCTGCAGTCTGGGAGGGACAGGATGGTAGACAGTTAATTTATACGGCTTTAACAGAAAAGTTCTTTACTGAAATTAAAGTAGCTTTTTTTGCTGCGTCTTTTTTATCATTTCCTGTGTTAGCGGCACAGATATGGATTTTTGTTGCTCCAGGTTTGTTTAAAAAAGAGAAAATGGCATTTCTTCCATTTTTATTGGCCACACCAATATTGTTTTTTGCAGGTGGGGTCTTCGTTTATTATTTTTTATTACCTGTAGCGTGGCAATTCTTTGCTAGCTTTGAACAGTTGGCTGGTGATGATGGACTAGCTATATCATTAGTCCCAAAGGTTAACGAATATTTGTCTCTAGTAATGCGTTTAATATTTGCCTTTGGACTAAGCTTTGAATTACCAGTTGGATTATTGATTCTTGTAAAGGTTGGTATAACTTCTGCTAAAGGACTTCGTAAAAAAAGACGATATGCAATTGTTGTTGCTTTTATTGCTGCAGCAGTTCTCACTCCCCCAGATCCTTTAAGTCAACTTGCTCTAGCTCTACCGATTATCATACTTTATGAAGCATCTATATTTATAGCATCTTACATGATCCGTAATACGGACATACAAGATTCTGAAGATTAATAACTTGATGCGCTTAGAAATAACAGTCATTAGACTAGAGCTATGGCAAAAAACATAAGGACTCCGAGCTAACGGAACGCTAAATATAATGTTCGACCTCAAATGGATTCGTGAAAACCCCGAAACACTGGATGAAAGCCTTAAAAAACGAGGTCTTAAGCCTGTGTCTGATGACATACTCAAAATCGATACTGAGAGAAGGTTGGTGCAGACAAATCTTCAGGAAATGCAGAATCAAAGAAATGAAGTATCTAAACAAATCGGTGTAAAGGTAGGTATCGGATCTGTTGATGAAGTAGAAGATTTAAAGAGCAAAGTGATTAAATTAAAGGAATCTATACAAAGAAATGAACAGAGTGAACGTCAGCTAGGTGAAAATTTGCAGGACTTGCTGCTTGGATTACCTAATATATTAGACGCGTCAATTCCTAATGGAAATACTGAAAATGATAATGAGGAATTACGTAGCTACGGTGAGCCACAAAAATTTAACTTTCAGCCTAGAGAGCACTATGAGATTGGGGAAAATCTGTCTCTGATGGATTTTCAAACGGCAACCAAGCTTAGTGGTTCTCGTTTTGTTATTTTAAAAGGAGCACTGGCTCGAATGGAAAGGGCACTCGCACAGTTTATGCTTGATGTGCAAACAACAGAATGGGGGTATACGGAAGTAGCACCACCTCTTCTTGTTAAGGAATCAGCTCTTTATGGTACGGGGCAGTTACCTAAATTTTCAGATGATTTATTTCGAACTACTGGCGATCATTGGCTTATACCTACTGCTGAAGTACCTCTTACTAATATGGTTTCAGATAGTATTCTTGAGGAAGTTAATCTGCCTATTAGGTTTGTTGCTCATACCGCTTGTTTTCGATCCGAAGCTGGAGCAGCAGGTAAAGATACTAGAGGAATGCTTCGGCAACACCAATTTAATAAAGTTGAACTAGTTTCTGTTGTCCATCCTGATCATTCAGATGATGAATTGAATCGTATGACAACCTGCGCAGAATCAATACTGAAGTATTTAGAGATTCCATATCGAGTAATGCTGCTATGCAGCGGTGAAACAGGATTTGCCGCAAGCAAAACACATGATATAGAAGTTTGGCTTCCAGGGCAGGGAGCATATCGAGAGATATCTAGTTGTTCAAATACTCTCGACTTTCAAGCTCGACGTATGAAATCCCGGTTTCGTCCAAAAGGAGTAAAGAAGGGCGCTCTATATGTGCATACACTAAATGGTTCTGGTGTTGCGATTGGCCGGGCTTTAATAGCAATAATTGAGAATTATCAATGTGATGATGGCTCTGTAATCATTCCTGAGGCTCTACGTCCTTATATGGGTGGCCTAAAAGTGATAAATGCAGATGAATAAGTTCCCACTGCAACATTCTAAACTTCGTATATTAATCTGCAATGATGATGGCGTCCGCGCAACGGGTATTAAGGTGATGCAACGGATTGCAAAAAAAATTACTAATGATGTATGGACTTGTGCTCCTATGAACGAGCAGAGCGGAGCGGGCCATTCTTTATCTTTGAGGAGCCCCTTATGGCTTCGTCGTGTATCCACTCGTAAATATGCCGTTGAAGGAACACCAACTGATAGTGTACTTATGGGGATTCATCAGTTGCTTAAGAACCATAAGCCAGACCTTGTGTTATCCGGAGTAAATAGAGGCAGTAATATGGCTGAATTTATTACTTATTCAGGGACCTGTGCAGCAGCTATGGAAGCAACTTTATTGGGAATACCTGCAATTGCGATTAGTCAGCAGATAAACCCTGAAAAGAGGAAGATAAATTGGTCTACTGCGGAATATTTTTTGCCAACATTGATTGGTAAACTGCTATTAGCAGGCTGGCCAAAAAATACTTTTATTAATATTAATATTCCTAATCTTATACCAGAGGCCGTAACAGGAATTGAAGTGACAAGCATGGGTCAGAGAAATATGGGTGATTCTTTGGTTGAAAAAAAGCACCCTATGGGACAAAAATATTATTGGATTGGTACATTACCTAAACAAACACCAGGACTAAAGGGTACAGATCTTGCTGCAATAGAAAAGGGAAAGATATCAGTTACACCTATTGATATGGACCTAACTAATCGTAGTGCTTTAAAAGAATTAGTTTTAGCTGTGGGATCGCCTAAATAATGACCACGCCAGCTAATAAGGCTCGACTCATATTATCCCTTCGTAGTGCAGGAATTACTAATATAACCGTATTATCTGCTATAGAGAGGATCCCCCGTGAGTGTTTCGTGCCAGAGACATTCAGAGATCAGTCATACGAAAATGTTGCGCTACCAATTGGATATGGACAAACGTTAAGTCAGCCATTGGTAGTTGCGTCTATGATAGAAGCTCTAGAAATTAATAATCGAGTGAAGTTATTGGAGTTAGGAACAGGATCCGGTTATCATGCATCAATATTAGCCCTACTATGTCGAAGAGTTTATACTATTGAAAGACATCGACCACTTTTAGCAGAAGCTGAAAGTCGATTTAGAAAACTAGATTTAAATAATATAACTACTAGAGCAGGAGATGGAATAAAAGGTTGGCCAGAGCAATCTCCATTTGATCGTATCAGTGTGACAGCCGCTTCAGAGTCACCGCCAGCTGTTCTTCTAGAACAGCTGGCAATTGGAGGGATCATGGTAATGCCAATAGGCGGTCCAGACCGCACACAGATTCTTAAAAAAATATGTCGTACTGAGGAAGGTTTTGAAACGAAAGATTTAATGAAGGTACGTTTCGTGCCGTTGCTTCCTGGATTAGCTGGGAACAAAAGTTTATGATGTGCTTTTACTAATGTAGAATAGAAGAATGGATAAGCAATTAAGGTTAGTACTGATAGTAGCTCTTAATGCCATTATTTTGGTGTCTTGTGATACATCAGATGGACCAGCCCCATTTGTTGATAAAAGCTATGGTGAGCGAAAATCTTCATCATTATCAAAAACTAATTTTCATTTTGTTAAAAAGGGAGAAACTATTTATGAGATTGCTCAGAGATATTACCTCCCAACTCGTACTCTAATAGAAAAAAACAATCTTAATGCACCTTTTTTTCTGCAAGAAGGGGCTCGTCTATACATTCCAAATGTTAGAGTTCATCTGGTTAAACCAGGAGAGACTATACATTCAATAGCTAGGATATATGGAGTAAATAATAATGCGCTAGCTCGTGCTAATAATTTTAAATCACCATACACGATATATGTAGGGCAATCCTTAAAGTTACCTTTCGGGCCAAAAAAATATATAAATAAAAATACTAGTAACTTTATTTTGGGAACAGAGTCTCCTAGACCGAAGCCAACACCTAAATTAAAACTATTAAACCCGATACTACGCTCTAGTAGTTTTATTTGGCCAGTAGAGGGACGACTTCTATCATCTTTCGGTATTAAAGAGGGTTCAGCTTTACATAATGATGGACTTAATATAGCAGCACCTATGGGAGCCGCAGTGAGGGCTGCTGATAATGGCGTTGTGGCGTATGCTGGTAATCAAATTCGTGGGTTTGGTAATATGCTTTTAATAAAACATTCTGATGGCTTTATTACTGCTTATGCACATACCGAAAAGTTACTGGTGTCTAGGGGTGATATGGTATCAAGAGGACAAGTAATAGCTCGCGTTGGTAAAAGTGGAGGGATTGGTGTCCCCCAGCTACATTTTGAGGTTAGAAAAGGTAGCCTAGCCGTTGACCCGTTAAAGTTTTTGCCTGGATAAACTTTATTTATATAAGTCAGTTTTGATATATAGCTAATCTAGTTTTTTGCCCTGTCGTCCAGCTAAATCTTGAATGAATTGCCAAGCGACACGACCAGAACGCGAACCACGAGTTACTGACCATTCTTTTGCTTCAGACAGTAAAGTTCCTCTATCTAATTGTAAATCAAAGTGATTTACATAAGCATCAATCATAGCAAAATATGTGTCTTGATCAGTATGATGAAAACCAAGCCATAATCCAAATCTATCGGATAAAGATACTTTTTCTTCTACAGATTCGGAGGGGTTTATCGCAGTTGATCTCTCATTTTCAATCATATCACGAGGTAATAAATGTCGTCGGTTAGAAGTAGCATAAAACACTACGTTTTCAGGGCGTCCTTCTATACCGCCTTCTAAAACCGCTTTGAGGGATTTATAACTTGTATCTGCATCATCAAAGCTTAAATCGTCACAAAATAGTATTACCTGCTGATTATGATTTCGGAGTTTAGTAAGTAGGTAAGGTAATGAGTGTATGTCTTCACGGTGAATTTCTACTAGGTTTAATACTTTTTCACTGGTTTCGTTAATCAACGCATGTACTGATTTAACTAAACTAGATTTACCTGTCCCACGAGCTCCCCATAAAAGAGCATTATTAGCAGGCAGACCAACTGAAAATCTTCTTGTATTTTCTAATAAAGTATCTGCTTGCCTATTAATACCTTTAAGTAAACCCAGCGGAAGTCTGTTGACTTTTGGAACTGGCTCAAGCCAACCTCCGGAATTGTTGGCACTTGCGTGCCAAACAAACGCATCTGCAGTTGATAAATCACCCGTATTATTTTGATCTGGGGCGATGCGTTCAAGTGCTATTGCAATACGACTTAATAAAGGGCTTATATCGTGATCATTCATTAATATTCACTTTAATATTGTTGTTGTTTTAAATTTAGAAGACTAATCTTTCGTCTTAGTAAAGGTCAACGGTTAGTATCTATAAGCAATATAGGTTTACTACGCGGATTGACGGCAGGACAAGTGGTCGGTAATAGAAGTAAATATGCGTAATAATAAAATAATGTGTATAACACTAATTAGATAACTAAAGTTCATTGTAATTGGGCTACATGTTACTATTTATTGGGTTTAGTAAAATTCGAAGAGATGGAGACCAAATATGTTTATAACACCTGCTGTTGCTCAAAGTTTTTTAGGTGGTGAAGGAGGCGGAGGTCTCGGTGCATTCTTTCCTATTATATTAATATTTGCAGTTTTCTATTTTCTTCTTATTAGGCCGCAGCAAAAAAAAGCAAAGCAGCATCGTCAGATGCTCGGCGAAGTCAAACGTGGTGATCGTGTATTAACAGGTGGCGGAATTCTTGGAACTGTGACCCGTGTTAAAGAGAACGATGAATTGGTAGTTGAAGTTGCTGATGGAGTAAAAGTAAACGTTTTAAGGGGTACAATTTCAGACGTTTTAACACGCTCTGAGTCTTCCTCATCGGGTGGTAATACATCAGCAAATGGCCCTACTGTTGTAGGACCGAGGGATACAAAACCGGCAGGGTTGCTAGGTGGCCTTTTAGGCGGCTTTGGCCCAAAGAAATAGCATAGAAGTTAGCGACGATAATGGTTAACTATCCCCGTTGGGCGATTGCTTTTACTCTTATAATATGCGTTTGGGGTATTGTTTTTGCTTCCTCTAACTTCCTTAGAGAATCGTCACAATTTTTACCAGATTCTAAAGTCAGACTTGGTCTTGATTTACAGGGTGGAGCTCATTTGTTACTGGAAGTAGAGGTAGATGAGGTAGTTAAAGCAACTTTGGAATCGATAGAGTCATTAGCGAGACGTGAACTCCGTCGACGCAAACCACGGATAAAATATACCGGTGGTATTAGGACAGAGGGCAACACAGTTGTTATCAGAGGTATAAATCCAGGTGATTTAGAAACAGCACTTGAACGATTGAATACAATTGATAGAGATTTAGTAGTAACTAACGTAGATAATTCAATTTTGATGAAGTTTACAAAAGAAGCTTTGCTGGCTAGACGACAGCGCGCGATTGAGCAATCAATTGAAGTAGTCCGCAGGAGAGTAGATGAAACTGGAGTTTCAGAACCAACAATTCAACAGCAGGGTAGTAAAAGAATTATAGTGCAAATGCCGGGCATTGAAGATCCCGAACGGATAAAAAAACTATTGGGACAAACGGCAAAACTAAATTTTCATATGGTCAATGAAGAGGCCGATGTTTCTGTTGCGATACGTACAGGGGTAGTGCCTCCAAGCTCAAAGCTCATATACGAAGAGAATGCAGGACAGAACATACCTTACATTGTCTATCGGGAAGTAGTAGTAAATGGAGAGCGTCTTGTTGATGCCCAAGCTACTTTTCAAGATGGTCAACCGATAGTCTCGTTTAGGTTTGATGCACAAGGGGGGCAAACATTTGGCCGTGTTACCACTGAAAACGTTAATAAGAGATTAGCTATTGTACTTGATGGTAAGGTAGTAAGTGCTCCAAATATACAGACACCTATTATGGGCGGTAGTGGAATTATAACTGGTAGATTTACAGTTCAGGAAACTGTTGATTTAGCTTTAGTACTTCGGGCTGGTGCTTTACCTGCACCTTTAATTATTCTTGAAGAGCGTACTGTAGGGCCAGGTCTAGGAGCTGATTCCATTGCTGCCGGAAAACTTGCTAGTTTAGTTGGGTTTATAGCAGTGGTAGTATTTATGGTTGCTAGCTATGGTTTATTTGGTTTTATGGCTGCAATAGCTCTAGTCTTTAACTTAATCTTAATTATGGCGCTTTTATCAGTCCTGGGTGCAACACTAACACTACCAGGAATTGCTGGTATTGTTCTAACTATTGGTATGGCAGTGGATGCTAATGTTCTGATACTTGAGAGAATAAAGGAAGAGGTAAGGAATGGTAGGTCGCCAATATCGGCTATAGATTCTGGGTATAGACGAGCATTAACTACTATTATAGATTCTAATCTGACAACTTTAATAGCGGCGCTATTGTTATTTAACTTTGGTACGGGACCTATTAAGGGGTTTGCTGTAACACTATCAATGGGGATAGTAAGCTCAATGTTTACGGCTATTATGCTTACTCGGTTCCTGATCGTAATTTGGTTGCGTCAGAAACGACCATCCAAATTACCTATTTAGGGACAAAAAATGCGTTTATTAACACTTATCCCAACTAATACTAAAATAGATTTTGTTGGTAAACGTCCATTTGCATTTGGTTTATCTATTTTACTAATACTTATTTCTATTGGTGCATTTCTAGTTCAGGGATTAAATCTAGGAATTGACTTTCGAGGAGGGGTCTTAATAGAAGTAGAAACAAATGGGCCTGCTAATATTGAGAAGTTAAGAGATGTTCTGGGAAACTTGGGTTTAGGGGAAGTTCAAGTGCAGGAGTTTGGCAATCCAAACGATGTACTAATTCGAGTACAGCAACAAGATGGAGGCGAAAAAGCACAGCAAGATGCTGTGATAGCTATTAAAGAAGCACTTGGTGACTCTGCAAAAGAATATCGGCGTACGGAATCTGTTGGTCCGACTGTTGGAACCGAACTAATCAGGGCAGCAGTATTAGCAGTAAGCTTAGCTTTAGGGGCTATTTTAATATATATATGGATTAGATTTGAATGGCAGTTTGGTGTTGGTGCAATAATTGCTTTAAGTCACGATGTATTAACCACCGTCGGTCTTTTTGCAGTAACTCAGCTAGAGTTTAACTTAGCAACTGTAGCCGCGGTACTAACTATAGCTGGATACTCTATTAATGACACTGTCGTTATATATGACCGTGTAAGAGAGGAATTAAGGCGCTATAAAAAGTTATCAATTCCTGATTTATTAAACCTATCTATAAATAGAACTTTATCACGGACATTTCTTACTAGTGTAACGACACTCATAGCTCTTGTAGCCCTTGCTACTTTAGGGGGCCCTATTATTCGAGATTTTTCTTATGCTATGATTTGGGGTGTTTTAATTGGCACTTACTCTTCAATTTTTGTTGCTGTCCCAGCCTTGCTAGTATTCAAGCTTAGTCGTGAATCTTTTTCTAGCTCTAATTCTGGTAGTGAAGGAGAAATAAAATCTTAGGTAAGAAAATAACTTATAAGCTTAGCATTATTATGTGTATTGAGTAATAGGAAATAAAAAATCAAATTTAACTCCAACGAGGATAATATCCACGTACCATCCATAGAAGGCTATGGTAATGGAAAATTTCGTGTAGATGGTAAGATCTATGAAGGTTCACTTATAGTGCTACCACATCGAGTTATTGGCTGGCAGGTAAAAGAATTTTCTGAGATTAAAGAGGCCACAATACTCCCACATATTTACCCGTACGTTGATATTGATCTACTCTTGGTTGGTTGTGGAACTAGGATGTGGCAAATTCGAAATTCTATGAAAGAATCATTAGGTGAATTCGGAATTGTTATAGAAGCTATGTCTACTGGTGCAGCAGTTAGGACTTATAATATATTACTTGGTGAAAAACGTAGAGTTGCTGCTGCACTTATCTCTATTGAATAGGTGGTTTAACTATACATAAATGCTTAATTACCAAAAAATAACGGGGCCATTAGGCCCCGTTATTATTATACACTTAGTAATTACTTTTAGAATGGTGGATTTTGAGCTGCGATCATACCATAAAGCATAGGTATAGATAAAAGCGTATTTGTTCGCGAGAAAAGCATTGCTTTCCGGGCTGATTTTGGTTTCAAAGCATCATCCGATACGTCTATCAGACCCAAGGCAATTTTTTGATTGGGCCATATTACAAACCATACATTAAACGCCATAATTAAACCAAACCACATCGCTATACCAAGTAAAGCACTGGTGGTGCTGCCATCATTTAAACCTATAGACAGAGCTGCGCCTATACTACCTTCCATCCATGCAAGGATTAGTCCGAAGAACACAGTCGCAGCAGCACTCCATCGAAACCAGAATAATACTGCTGGAGCAATATGTTTACCTATAGCTGGTTTAAGTTCATCAGGAATTTTTGGCATTGTTGGAACCTGTACAAAATTTAGGTACCACAACAGTCCTATCCACATAACGCCACTGAGGACGTGGAACCATCGAATTAAATGTTCAGCGAATTCCATTTCAATATCCTCTATTGGTTAAGAACCGATGGCTAGGGCTACTACAACCATAATTACGGTCATAACTACACCTAGCACAACAGTTTTGTGTAATGATTCTAAAGGGTTTTTCATATTTGAGCACTCCCGTTAATAAAACCGAATCATAGTATAGCAAATATATACATTTGGTCCTACGATTACATTCTCAAATTTCGTTTATTTTTTAATAAAATTGTATTTTACTGATTTAGAATATGAGATAATGTTAGATGGTTCAATCATATTGCGCAAATGAAGTAAGATTAAATGATTATGAGCGCTATTTATCGGCGCTTTTTATTCCATCTAATCATCGTGAAGCAGTATTTGGGATATATGCCTTCAATTCAGAAGTTGCGCGTACCAGAGAGATGGTTAACGAAACTATGCTTGGTGAAATTCGCTTGCAGTGGTGGCGCGACTCAATTCAGAAAATATTTCTAAATCATATTGTAGAGCATCCGATTCTTGATAGTTTAAGAAAAACTGTAATTTTGTATGATATACCAATAGTTTATCTCGAAAATTTACTTGATGCGAGGTCGGATGATCTTAAAAATACACCTCCTATAGATTTAGAGAGCTTGGTAGATTACGCAACGAAGACCTCAGGTGTGCTGGGCATTATGGTAATGAAAATACTTGGCTATGATGACATGATTTCTATACGAGTTGCTAATTTAGTTAGCACCGCTTGGGCATTAATTGGTTTAATACGATCAATACAGTTTCATGCTCAAAGTGAAAGGCTATATTTACCGAGTAAACTCCTGATTGAAAATAATGTTGATGATATTTCTATATTTAGACTTCAATCATCTATGGAGTTAAGCTCGGTAGTTCGGGAAGTAATTAATAAGGCAACTGATATGTTATGCGAAGCTCGGTCTTTTAAAAATGAATTGCCACGAACAGCCCGCAAGGCGCTTTTATTAGGTCCTCTAGCTGATTGTTACTTAAAAGACATTATTCGCGCCAAATATGATCCATTTACACTCAGCAATCTAGGAGTAACACTACCTATTCGTTTGGTTATATCTTCGATTTTAGGAAGGTATTGAATCATTTGGCCTAAAAATAGAAGTTTTTAGTTAATTCACAATTGAAGGTCCCTTTAATTCAACAGTATTACCTTCTGGGTCTTTGATTTGAATCCCAAATCCTTCGCCTTCTGCACCGCTACGAATAATCGTTTCACCTAGATCAACACCATGTTCTAATAAATATTTTCTAATAGCATCATCATCATAAGGTTCAATTTGAATGGCAAAGTGATCCATATTATGTCCATCTTTACCGGGAGGAGGTCCTCCAATACTTCCTAACATTTGGTCAACAGGTACAAAGTCTATTAGTTGTGCTCCAGCACGAACTTGATAAAGACCGATATTATCATCTTCATTCTCAATAGTGCATCCGAGTACGTTGCAATAGAAATCTTTCATTAATTGTAAGTTTTTAATACGAAGTACCACATGGTCAATACCTTTCATTTTAAAGGGAGCATTAGTAGCCATGAATTTATCCTTAAATTGTAATCTATTTAATATATAACTAGGTGCTAATTCAAAATACTTTGAGAAGTAATTTTCCATGAATCAAGGTCAATTAGTGCGCGTTCGGAAATTAATTTTCTTTTTTCTCTTTTGCGATTCTTTTTAGGTATCTTAGATAAATTATCTTCACTAGTTGTTGGTAATAAGCCAAAGTTTATATTCATGGGTTGAAAGGTTTCTGCTTTTGCCCCTTCAGTAATATACGACAAGAGAGCACCATGGGCTGTTGTATTCGGTGGTCTTAGGTCTTTTAAATTATATGACTTATTTAATTTCTCAGCGGCTGCAAATCTTCCTGCTAATAATCCTATAGCAGAACTTTCAACGTATCCTTCGACTCCTGTTAACTGACCTGCAAAACGAAAACGTGGCAAATGTTTTAGTCTTAAGGTTTCATCAAGAAGTCGTGGACTATTTATAAATGTATTTCTATGAATTCCTCCTAAGCGGGTAAACTCTGCATTAAGAAGGCCAGGGATTGTACGAAAAATAGTTTCTTGTGCCCCATATTTTAACTTAGTTTGAAAACCAACCATATTATAGAGAGTTCCCAACGTATTATCTTGTCGGAGCTGGACTACGGCATGTGAACGTTTTCCTGTGTATGGGTTGGTTAATCCCACAGGTTTCATAGGGCCAAAACGTAAGGTTTCACGGCCTCGTTCTGCCATCACCTCTATGGGTAAGCATCCTTCGAAGTAAGGTGTTGACTTTTCCCATTCCTTAAAATCAACTTTTTCACCTTGTATTAGATTATCAATAAAACCCTCAAACTGTTCTTTATTAAGTGGGCAGTTTATATAGTCTTTTCCATTACCACCGGGACCAGCTTTATCATACCTTGACTGATACCAAGCTACATTGAAATCAATCGAATCAACTTGAATTATGGGTGCTATGGCATCAAAAAAAGCTAGGTTATTTTCTCCTGTTAATTTAATAATTTGATCTGTTAATGCCGGAGAGGTTAGTGGGCCTGTTGCTATAATAACTTGCTCCCAATCATCAGGGAAAGATGTAATTTCATTATAGTCTATAGTAATCATTGGATGATTTATTAATACATTAGAAACTTGTTGAGAAAAACCGTCTCGATCAACCGCTAGTGCTCCGCCTGCTGGAACTTTATTTGTATCCGCCGCTAACATTATTAGCGAGTTTAACCGTCGCATCTCTTCGTGCAATAAACCTACTGCATTGAAATAAACATCATCTGATCTAAATGAATTAGAACAAACGAGTTCAGCTAGATTACTGCTTTTATGTGCTTGAGTGTTACGACTAGGCCGCATTTCATGTAGGACAACAGGAATGCCAACTTCTGCTAATTGCCAGGCGGCTTCAGAACCAGCTAATCCTCCACCGATAACATGTATAGGCTTGTTTTTCATTTTGTGCATTTGAATACTATTACTTAATGTATAAAATCTCAAAGTATATATTATATTAATATATACGACTTAGTTTAATAAAATATAAAAAAATCAATTAGACAAAATTATTTACTAGAATAAACTATAGTCCTGTTACTTTTTAAGTGGGGCATAATATGGTTAAAAGCTATGCAGATGATAAACGGTTTTGTGTGGGTCTTCGTAATGGTGAGCAGTATATTAATGGCATCAAAAATGATGGCAGGTGTGTTTTTATTGACGGAGAGAAAGTAGATGATGTGACCGTTCATCCAGCTTTTTATCAAGCAGCTAGGTCTATTGCAAACTTGTACGATATTTCAAGTAATCCTTCTAATCGGGAGTTGATGACTTTTACATCTCCTAAAACTGACTTGCCCGTTAATAAGATATGGATGATCCCTAAATCTAAAGATGATCTAGAAGAAAGAAGGGCAGCAATTGAATGTTGGTCTGAAGCTACATTTGGATTGATGGGGCGAACTCCAGATCATGTTGCGGGCTTTTTTGTAGGTTGGGCGGGAGGATTAGATGTTTTTGATCGAGACAAAAATTTTCCTAGGGCAAAACCTTTATTAAAATTCTTTGAATACCTCCGTGATAATGATCTCTTTATAACTTATACTATTGTACCTCCACAAGTTGATCGTTCTAAGCCAATGCATAAACAGAATCCTACTGATTTATATGCAGGCGTAATAGACGAATGCGAAGATGGTGTAGTTATTCACGGAGCTCAAATGCTTGGAACGGGGACAGCTCTGTCAGATTATTTGTGTCTTAGCCAAATAACACCTTTAAAAGAAGGGGATGAGAACCACGCTATAAATGTTGTTGTAGCTTGTAATACACCAGGTGTACGTATTTATTCACGGCGATCATATGCAGCTGCAGCTAGTAGCGTGTATGATTATCCATTGGCATCTAGGTTTGATGAAACAGATTCTCTTGTGGTATTTGATAAAGTATTTATTCCTTGGGAGCAGGTTTTCGTTTACAAAGACATTGAAATTTGTCGGGACCAGTGGTGGGATACAGGTGCGCACGCGTTTGGTAATCACCAAGCCCAAATACGTCTTTGCGTTAAGCTAAAGCTTTTGATGGGATTAGCCAAACGTATGGTGCAGATGAACGGTATAGAAAATATACCATCTGTACAAACTCTTCTAGGAGATATGGCAAGCTATGCCGCTATGCTTGAAGGCCTTTTAGAGGCTCAAATAGCAACCTGCACCACCAATATACAAGGTGTTGTAGAGCCAGGTAGACAGGCTTTGTATGCTTCTATTGTTTTACAAACAGAGGCTTATCCAAAAATGTTGGATTGGATTCGAGAGCTAAGTGGAGGAGGTATAATACAGCTACCTTCAAGCTCACAAGATTTCTTAAACCCCAGTATTCGTGATGACATTGATCGTTACATACAATCTCCTGGATATAGTGGAGAAGAGAGGGTTAAGTTAATGAAGCTTATTTGGGATCTTGTGGGGTCTGAATTTGCTGGTCGTCACGAACAGTATGAAAAATTTTATGCCGGACCTCCTTTCGTTGTTAAATCTCGTATGTATAAAGAATATAACTTTGAAAAGAGCGACTATTTAGTTGAAATGGCTTTGTCTGGTTATAATCTAAAGGGACGTCTCTAGATTAAGTAAAACAAAATGATACATTTTAAATATTTATGATATCTCTTTGCTTGTTAAGATATGAACTCAGGTAATTGCCTGTGAAACTTTCTTTAGTTTCAGAAACTCTTTCGGGTGTACCTGCTATAACTATTTTTCCTCCTTTATTTCCACCTTCAGGACCAAGGTCTATAATCCAATCAGCAGTCTTAATAACTTCCATATTGTGTTCAATAACTATAACAGTATTTCCTTGATTAACTAACTCTTGAAGTACGTCTAATAATTTTCTTACATCATCATAATGTAAGCCTGTAGTCGGTTCATCAAGTATGTACAGTGTTTTTCCGGTAGCTCTTCTAGCTAACTCTTTTGCCAGTTTAACTCGTTGAGCTTCACCTCCCGATAAAGTTGTAGCGCGCTGTCCAATCTGTACGTAGTCCAATCCTACGCGTGAGAGAGCATCTAGTTTATTGCGAATTGATGGAACGGCTTTAAAAAAAATGCGGCCTTCTTCAACAGTCATATTAAGCACATCAGAAATCGACTGTTTTCGAAATACAATTTCAAGTGTTTCCCTATTATATCTTTTTCCCTTACACATCTCACACTCTACGTATACGTCCGGTAAGAAATGCATTTCTATTTTAATTACTCCGTCTCCTTGACATGCTTCACATCGACCACCTTTCACATTGAATGAAAATCTTCCTGGTTTGTATCCTCTGGCCTTAGATTCTGGTAGATTGGTATACCATTCACGAATAGGAGAAAAGGCTCCAGTATAAGTTGCTGGATTTGACCTTGGAGTTCTGCCAATTGGGGATTGGTTTATATCTATAACTTTATCAAGAAACTCCAGTCCTTCAATGTTTGTGAAGGGACCGGGGTTAGTACGAGCTTTCATTAATTGTCGTGCAGCTATACGATAGAGGGTGTCTATAATTAGTGATGATTTTCCACTTCCAGAAACTCCTGTAACACAGCTAAATGTTCCTAGAGGTATTTCAATATTAACTTTTTGTAGATTATTTGCTGATGCCTCAAAAAGTTTTAGGGCTTGGTTTCTTTTACCTTTTCTGCGTGTCTTAGGTATTGGTATATATTTTAGACCTGTAAGATATTGAGCGGTTAAGCTTCTCTTAGTTTGTTGTTTAATTTTTTTTGGTGAACCTGATGCCACTACTTCACCGCCATGAATACCGGCTCCTGGCCCCATGTCAATCAGATAGTCAGCGCTTAAAATTGCTTCTTCATCGTGTTCAACAACTATAACCGTATTACCAAGGTCCCGTAACCTTTTTAAGGTTTCTAGTAGACGTGTATTATCTCTTTGATGCAGGCCAATTGACGGTTCATCCAATACGTATAGAACGCCTGTTAGACCTGAACCAATTTGTGATGCTAATCGGATTCTTTGACTTTCTCCGCCTGATAGTGTCGCTGCCGAACGATCAAGAGATAAGTATTCAAGGCCTACATCGTTTAAAAAACGTAACCGTTCATTTACCTCTCGTAAAATACGCTTCGCTATTTCATTTTCTTTGTTTGTTAAAATTGACGGAAGTTTATTAAACCAGTCTGCGGCAGTAGTTATTGACATCTCTGTTATTTGACTAATGTGTAGATTACAGATTTTAACGGCTAAAGCTTCGGTATTTAATCGTGTGCCCTCACAAATGTCGCAAATAAATGACGTCTGATATTTTGTAATATCTTCACGGATTGTAGAACTATCTGTTTCAAGAAAGCGTCGTTCTAAATTTTTTATAATTCCTTCAAATGGCTTATTGATTTGATAAGACTTTAGACCATCATTATACTTTATCTTTATTGAAGTTTTTCCTGATCCATATAGAATTATTTGTTGTACTTTCTTTCCTAAGTCGTGCCATGGCTGATCAAGTGATTTTGAATAGTGACTAGTCACTGCATTAAGTGCTTGAAGGTAGTAGGGACTAGATGAATCAGCCCACGGAGCTATTGCACCTTGACTTAAACTTTTGTTTTTATCTGGGACTACTAAATCTGCATCTATAACCAGTTTTGTTCCTAGTCCATCGCAACTTTTACATGCACCGTAAGGATTATTAAAAGAAAAGAGACGCGGTTCTATTTCTTCAATAGTAAACCCTGAAATAGGGCAGGAAAATTTTGCTGAAAATATAGTCTGTTCACCATTATCTGCATTTTCTGTGAATACCAGCCCATCTGATAGCTGTAGAGCTGTTTCAATTGAGTCTGCCAGGCGTACTTCGAGGTCAGGTCTGATAATAACTCGATCTACTATAACTTCTATATTGTGCCATAAATTTTTTTCGAGACTAGGAGCATCGTCTATCTCGTACATCTCACCGTCTATTTTGATGCGCTGAAAACCACGTTTTTGTAGTTCTAATAGTTCACGCCGATATTCACCTTTCCGTCTTCTTACAATTGGAGCAAGTATATATAAACGCGTATCCTTCTTCATGCCCATAATTGCGTCAACCATCTGACTCACTGTTTGGGCTTCAATTGGCAACCCGGTTTCTGGTGAATATGGTATTCCAATACGGGCATATAAAAGTCGCAGGTAGTCATAAATTTCGGTAACTGTGCCTACGGTTGAACGCGGGTTTCTGCTTGTTGTTTTCTGTTCAATTGATATTGCTGGTGATAAACCTTCTATTGAGTCAACATTAGGTTTTTGCATTAGTTCTAAGAATTGACGTGCGTAGGCTGATAGACTTTCGACATAACGCCTTTGTCCTTCGGCGTAAATGGTGTCAAAGGCTAGAGAGGATTTGCCCGATCCTGATAGTCCTGTGATTACAATTAGCCTGTCCCTAGGCAAATCAATATCTATATTTTTTAAATTATGTTCACGTGCTCCACGCACTATTATATTTTTAATCATTTATCTATAAATTTTTGCCAAAAAAAAATGTGAGTAGCTGTCTGAAGTTGATACTTAAGATTATAAGTCTTTGACCCTATCGTAATGAAACTAAGAAGAGTTCTTGTAAAGAGAACAAAACAAGAAATATAATGTACATATGTGGACAAGTTGTTACAAGTTTCCTTGTTAGAAGTCAGTTCTATATGTAAATGTAGAAAGTATATAATAGGATTTACTTAATAATCCAAAGGTCGGGAGGAATATAGATGGCAGGCAGTGTTAACAAGGTTATTTTGGTCGGTAATTTGGGAAGAGATCCTGAAGTGCGCTCTATGAATTCAGGAGATAAGGTCTGTAACTTATCTATCGCGACATCTGAATCATGGAATGATAAAAATACCGGTGAACGACAAGAGCGTACAGAATGGCATCGGGTAGTTATTTTTGATCAAAGATTGATAGATGTGTGTGAAAAATACGTTAAAAAAGGTTCAAAACTTTATATTGAGGGCCAACTACAAACGCGAAAGTGGACAGATCAGCAAGGTGTAGAGAAATACTCCACTGAAGTTGTACTGCAAAGATTTAGGGGGGAATTAACTATGTTGGATACGAGAGGTGGTGGTGGTTTCGATTCTGGTCAGTCCATATCACAAAATGCTCCGGGGGGAGGGTTTGAGGGAGGACAAGTCTCTGCACCAAGTGATAACAGTTTGGATGATGAAATACCTTTTTAAACTATATATATATATCCTATTTTCTTAAAACTTCTCATTAGACCAGAAGCTTTTTTGGTTTGGTTGGCAATAGCCGGTTCAGTATTTCAGATTTAAACGCCCAAACCATTCCAGTTCTTGTAAGTGTGATTATTGACTGTGTTGTTTAGGACCAGTTTTTACATTCTAAGAGTGATAGACACGGCTTTTTTCCAGCGCTCATATTTTGTATCACTCTGTGATTTTTCCATGTTTGGTGAAAAGCGATGCTCTAAAGCCCAGTTCTTAGCGAATTCGCTCTGAGCGGGATAAACCCCTGCTTTCATACCAGCTAACCAAGCCGCACCTAGGGCTGTTGTTTCCAAGATTCTCGGCCGATCGACCGGAACCTGTAAAATATCGGAGAGAAACTGCATTGACCAGTCATTCTCTGTCATTCCACCATCAACCCGTAAAACTGCTCCAGTGACGTTGCCTAACCAGTCGGCATGCATCGCTTCGAGTAAGTCTCGTGTTTGATACCCGACACTTTCCAAAGCCGCTTTTGCAAACTCTGCCGGACCGGAATTGCGGGTTAATCCGTAAACTGCACCTCGGCAGTCGGCGTTCCAATAGGGTGCTCCAAGACCGGTAAAAGCCGGGACTAGTATCAAATCCTGTGTTGTATCTGCTTTTATCGCGAGTGCTTGTGTTTCGTTGGCACTATCAATGATCCCAAGCTCATCGCGCAGCCATTGCACAACGGCACCAGCAATAAAGATTGATCCCTCCAATGCGTATATAGGAATTCCGTCAAGTTGATAGGCAATCGTGGTCAATAGTCCGTTATTTGAGACCACCGGACTTGTACCTGTATTTAGCAGTGCAAAACAACCAGTACCATAAGTGGATTTCAGCATGCCAGGCTCAAAGCAGGCCTGTCCAATAGTCGCCGCTTGTTGATCCCCTGCGGCGCCAAGGATTGGCAGTGGCGAATCAAACAAGTTTCGTTGCGTGTGCCCAAAGTCAGCTGCACAATCTTTGACTTCTGGCAGCATGATTGATGGTATATCCAGAAACTTGCAAATGTCAGGGCTCCAAGCACCTTTGTGAATATCATAAAGTAGGGTTCTTGAGGCATTCGTGGCGTCAGTCGTATGAACTGCTCCGCCAGTCAGCTTCCAGATTAAAAAGCTATCGACTGTCCCAAACAGCAAATCTCCATTTTTAGCCTTTGTACGTGCGCCTTCCACATTGTCCAAAAGCCATTTGAGTTTGGTTGCTGAAAAATACGGATCCAGCCGAAGACCTGTTTGGCCGGTTATCATCGGCTCGTATCCTCTATTGCGCAAGTCCTGGCACATTTGAGATGTTCTACGATCCTGCCAAACAATTGCCCGGTGAATGGGTTCGCCAGTTTTTTTATCCCAGACAATTGTTGTTTCGCGTTGGTTGGTGATGCCGATGGCGGCGATGTCTGTACTGCTTAGTTTCGCTTTTCTAAGAGCTGCATGGCATGTTCGCATCGTGGAGGACCACAGATCTGCAACTTCATGTTCAACCCAGCCACTGTCGGGGAAATGCTGAGTGAATTTTTCTTGTGCGGTTGCCAAGGGGTTCATGTGCTGATCAAAAATTATTGCTCTGCTTGAGGTCGTACCTTGATCAATGGCAAGAATGTGGGTCATGCTACTTCCTGTTACTGTGCTGTATTGAGGCGAGTTTGTTTTCTTTTACCGCTCAATGCAAAGTTTTTATCTGTCTCAGACTTGAGTAAGAGTGTTGAACCTGTTTCGAACCGCAACTTTGCTACCGTTTGATGTGCCACTGAAACAGGTTAACTATTTGTTGGATTATTAAGATTGTAGATATGAGTAATGTAGCTATGATATAAGCGTTGAATTTTGCTTGCTAGTTGTCAAATAAATAACTGTATTCCTTGTTATGATTGATAGTTTCAGCTATTGTAAAGTATGAAATATAGCCGACTCGGCGCGCTTGTTATGGTAGTTGAAATAGGCGTTAAACCATCGATATTATAAGTTGAATGATCAAATAGAATCGTTGTTACCCAGTGATAGCGATGTCACTCCGGTTACTATAGAAGAAGAGATGCGTACGTCCTATCTGGCTTATGCCATGAGTGTGATTGTATCTCGAGCCTTACCAGATGTACGGGATGGTTTAAAACCGGTTCACCGTCGTATTTTGTATGCTATGAAAGTCGGTGGTTATGACTACAACCGTCCTTACAAAAAATCTGCCCAGACAGTTGGGGAGGTTATGGGTAAATACCATCCACATGGTGATTCAGCTATTTATGATGCGATGGTACGGATGGCCCAGTATTTCTCTCTTCGCTTACAACTGGTGGATGGACAAGGTAACTTTGGGTCAATGGATGGTGATCCCCCTGCTGCAATGCGTTATACTGAAGCACGTATGTCTAAAGCAGCACATGCGCTTTTAGAAGATATTGACCGGGATACTGTTGATTTTCAACCAACTTATGATGAGAGTCGTCAAGAACCTGTAGTTTTACCCGCACAATATCCTAACCTTTTAGTGAATGGAGCTGGTGGAATAGCTGTAGGCATGGCAACCAATATACCTCCACATAATTTAGGTGAAGTTATTGATGCTTGCTTTGCATATATGGATAACCCGAATATCTCAATAGATCAGATAATGCAATATATGCACGGGCCAGATTTTCCTACAGGTGGGCTAATTATTGGTTCTAGCGGTATTCGTTCCGCATTTCACACGGGTCGAGGTTCGGTTTTGATGCGTGCCCGAACTCATTTTGAAGATATTGTTAATAATCGAAGAGCTATTATTGTTACTGAGATACCTTATCAAGTGAACAAATCGCGGCTAATAGAGCGTATTGCCGAAATTGCTAACGATAAGACAGTCGAAGGTATAAGTGACTTACGTGATGAGTCTGATCGTACGGGCTTAAGGGTTGTGGTAGAGCTAAAACGTGATGCCGAACCGGAGGTGGTTTTAGCTCAATTATTTCGCTACACGCCATTACAAACAACTTTTGGTGTTAATATGTTGGCACTTAATGGCGGACAGCCTGAACAACTTGATGTTAAAAGAATTATTGCTGCTTTTGTTGAGTTTAGAGAGGAAGTAATTACACGACGTACGGTTTTTGAACTTGGTAAAGCAAGAGATAAAGCCCACACGCTCGTCGGTCTTGCTGTTGCTGTTGTTAATTTAGATTCTGCTATTAAATTAATAAGGTCAGCTAAGGATGCTGCCACTGCACGAGCTGATCTGGTTGCAAAGACATGGCCAGCTTCGGATGTTTCACCATTGATTGCATTAATTGATGAGCCGGGACGTAGTGTTGATAAAGATGGTTTTTATCAGCTGTCAGATGAACAAGCACGGGCTATTTTAGAGTTACGCCTGCATCGTTTAACTGGACTCGAGCGTGAAAAAATTGGCGCAGACCTACAGGTATTAGTAGATGAAATAAAGGAATATCTCTCGATCCTTGATAGTAGAGATAAACTTTATGAATTAATGCGCACTGAACTGCTTACTATGCGCGAAGAATTTGCTGATCCTAGAAGAACAGAAATTACTGAGGCTGAGTTTGAACATGATATTGAAGATTTAATTCAACGTGAGGATATGGTCGTTACAGTAACTCATGGAGGTTATATAAAGCGTGTTCCGTTGTCGACTTATCGAGCTCAGAGAAGGGGCGGCAAGGGACGCTCTGGTATGGCAACACGTGATGAAGATTTTGTAAGTCAAGTTTTTGTACTTAACACCCATACGCCCGTATTGTTTTTTTCCTCTCGAGGCATGGTATATAAGATGAAAGTTTATAAATTGCCTATAGGTTCCCCAACGGGAAGAGGCAAGGCCCTAGTCAATTTGCTTCCATTGGAGGAGGGAGAAACCATAACAACTTTGATGCCCCTACCTGAAGACGAGCAAAGTTGTGAGGATTTATTCGTAGTTTTTGCTACAGCCAGCGGCAATGTTAGGCGTAATCGTTTATCTGATTTTGTAAGAGTACAGGCTAATGGTAAGATAGCAATGAAACTCGACCAGGGTGACCGTTTGATTGGTGTTACAACTTGTGATGAAGGTGATGACGTTTTGCTAGCTACTACAGGAGCTAAATGTATCCGTTTTCGACTTACGGATGTGCGTGTTTTCCAGGGTCGCAATTCTACCGGTGTAAGAGGTATAAGGCTACCTAAGAGTGCTGAAGTCATTTCCATGTCAGTCCTTCACCATACTGAATACTCTACAGCCCAAAGAAGTGCTTATCTTAAACGTAGTCGTTTTGAAAGGGCAGATAGTACTATTGGTGAGGGCGAGACTGATAACGACGAATTAGAATCTGAATACCTAGAAAACTCTAAGGAAAATACTTTTACACTATCTGATGAGTTATATGCTCATATGGCTAGAGAAGAGCAATTTGTTTTGACTGTCACTGCAAAAGGGTTTGGCAAACGAAGCTCTGCTTATGAGTATAGGGTCGCAGGTAGAGGTGGGCAGGGGATAGCAAATATTGATATTGGTAAAATGAAAGATAATTCTGTTATTTCATCATTTCCAGTAGAAAAAGACACTGAGTTAGTTATGATGACTGATGGGGGCCAGTTAATTCGTACAGGAGTTTCAGATGTTAGAATAGCTGGTCGAAGTACTAGAGGCGTGACATTATTTCGCGTTGCAAAAGACGAAAATGTGGTTACGGTTACTCCTATGCAAGACGATGCTAAAGCAGACGAAAATTTAAGATCAGATGGTAGTCTAGAACAAACTAATTCCGTTCCTGTTGAGTCAGATATTAAGGCAAAGACTTTAGAGGAAGTGTCTCTCACTGAGGTAAGTGATGACAAAAAATGAACGAATTGGGGTTTATCCGGGCACTTTCGATCCTGTTACTAATGGTCATGTGGATATTATACGCCGTGCGGCTAGAACTGTAGATACTTTGGTTGTAGGGGTGGCTATTAACGGTGGTAAAGGACCATTATTTTCTCTTGATGAGAGAGCAGAAATGGTTAATGAAGAAATTATTAGAATGGGTATTGCTGATCGTGTTCAGGTTAGACCATTTGATTCACTTTTGGTTCAATTTGCCGCTGATCAGAAAGCTAACTGTATTATAAGGGGGTTAAGGGCGGTCTCAGATTTTGAATACGAATTTCAAATGGTAGGAATGAATACGCGGCTAAATCCTAATATAGAGACTATTTTTCTTATGGCATCTGAAAATCATCAATTTATAGCGTCACGACTTGTCAAGGAAATAGCAACACTAGGTGGTGATATATCTAGTTTTGTTTCGGCAAGTGTTGCATTACGTATTAATGAGCGTTACGGGTAGGTAGCCACGACAATCTAATAAATTGATGAGTTCTAATCTACTATATTAACAAACAGGAAAAGTTATGAGCTTTGTGCGCTTGGTTATTTTTTTAACTGCAATTGTTGTTGGTTTATCGTCATTCGTATATGCACAAAGTGGAAAGGGTATAGGCATGGAAAACACACTGTATTTAGATCTAGAAGGTGGACGTGTGGTTATTGAAATGAGACCAGACTTAGCTCCTACTCATGTTAATCGGATTAAGGAGCTAGTTCGTGAGGGTTTTTATGATGGGATTGTATTTCATCGAGTCATTGAAGGATTTATGGCTCAGACGGGTGATCCCACAGGGACAGGTGCTGGTGGGTCAGGTAAAAACCTTGATGCTGAATTTTCTTCAGAAAAACATGTTAGAGGTTCCGTATCCATGGCGCGAGCGCAAAGTCCTAACAGTGCTGATAGTCAATTTTTTATAGTTTTTGATGATGCGTCTTGGCTTGATAATGAGTATACACTTTGGGGTAAGGTCGTTAAAGGTATGGAACATGTTGATGCTATTAAAAAAGGTGTTGGATCCGGAGGGACAGTAAATGACCCTGATTCTATAATTAAAATGCAGTTAGCTGTAGACGTTAAAGATTAGAGTCTATTGACTAGTTAAACTCTTTTTGCAATCTGCTTATTGACGAGGAAGGGCCAGCTTCTTAAGTTCCTAATTAATTACCTGTCTATGATGGGCCCGTAGCTCAGTTGGTAGAGCAACTGACTTTTAATCAGTAGGTCTCAGGTTCGAACCCTGACGGGCTCACCATTAATTTTTAGGTTTATTGTTTTAGACCACTATTTTGTAATATTAGATATTTATAGATAAATAATAATATTATATCTTAAAAATACTTATTGTTGTCTTAACTGAACTTAATAAATTTGGAGTGTGTCTATGAAAGCTTATATATTAGGATCGTATTCAGCTAGTGGACTTAAAGGGGTTATAGCGACTGGTTATGCTGGAAGAAGAGAAGCTATAGATAAATTATGTTCATCTCTTGATATGGTTATAAATGACGTAGCCTTTACGAGGGGCGAATTCGATGTGACCGTTACTTTTGAAGTAGATAGTGAAGAAGCTGCTTTGGGCTTATTACTGGCTATTAAGTCAAGCGGGGGGTTTGATAAAGCAATTTGCCTAACTGAACTAGATATTGACAGTGTGGCTGGACATGCAAGAAAAGCTGGGGCTTCTTATATTCCTCCGAATGCTTAAAAGAATATTAGCTGGGTGAGTTAATTAAAATTTATCTTTGTTGATGGATACAAAGCGGAGGGTCCTATGTTTCTCCGCTTTGTACGATTGATTACCTACCTATAGTTTAAAATAGAATACAGATTGCCTTATCAAATAAGTAGTTATGTAAATATGCTTAAATATTTAGCATTGCTCTTATTAATTACCATATGGATAATTCCAGTGTTAACAGAATCAAAAACGCAAAATGCGTATGAATTTTCATTTAAATCTATAGATGGCAGTCAACTGCCTATTAAATTATTTAAAGGCAGAACAATTCTTGTTGTTAACACCGCTTCATTTTGTGGGTTTACTCGACAATATACAGAGCTACAAGCATTGTATAATGAATATAAAGAACGAGGTTTAGTCGTATTAGGTGTGCCTTCAAACTCTTTTGGAAAACAAGAACCAAATAGTGAGTCAGATATTAAAGAATTTTGTGAAGTAAACTATAATATAGAATTCCCTCTTACCTCTAAATATCCTGTTAAAGGGGTAGATGCCCATCCATTTTACCGCTGGGCAGCTACGGAATTGGGTGCAATTGCTAAGCCACGTTGGAATTTCCATAAGTATCTTATTAGTTCTGATGGAAAATTGGTTGACTGGTTTTCTACACCAACATCACCAACTTCTAAAAGAGTTAGAAAATCCATTGAAGTTCAACTTCAAAGACTTAATTAAATTATTATGGACAGCATATAATGTTAGATTTGCAGTTTTACTGCAGACGTAAAGACTATTTCTTTCTCTAATGTATAAAACAATAGCTTATATTATATAATAATAATTCTTTATTACCTTAAATTCGTTGATTGTTGTGATTAGTAAAATATTTTATTAAGTGATTGGTGCAATATGCAAAAAACTGACATTGAGATTGCTCGAGAGGCAGATATAAAACCCATTACGAATATCGTGGAAAGGCTTAATATCCCCAGTAGTGCCTTACACCAATATGGACCCTATAAAGCTAAGATAAAATTGGATTACATTGACAGCCTTCAAAAACGTTCTCGAGGCAAGCTTGTTTTGGTTACTGCAATATCACCAACTCCTGCTGGAGAAGGTAAAACAACTACAACAGTAGGGTTAGGGGACGCTCTTAATAGGATTGGGAAAAAGGCAGCTATTTGCATACGTGAGCCATCTTTGGGGCCTTGTTTTGGTATTAAGGGTGGTGCCGCTGGGGGCGGCTATTCTCAGGTAATTCCAATGGAAGATATTAATTTACATTTTACTGGAGATATTCATGCGATTGGAGCATCACATAATTTGATGAGTGCTTTGATAGATAATCATATACATTGGGGAAACGATCTATCTATCGATAGTCGTAAAATAGACTGGAAACGTGTTTTAGATATAAACGATAGAGCATTACGTCAGGTTGTTGTTTCTTTAGGTGGTGTGTCAAACGGATTTCCACGAGAAACTGGATTTGATATTTCTGTAGCGTCTGAAGTAATGGCAATATTCTGCCTAGCTACCTCACTCCAAGACCTTAAAAGACGTTTAGGAAACATTGTTATTGGCTCCAACTTTAATGATGAGGAAATTACTGTTCGTGATCTTTCTGGTGATGGAGCTATGTCTGTATTGCTGAAAGATGCATTAATGCCAAACATAGTGCAAACTTTAGAGAATAATCCCGCTTTTGTGCATGGTGGTCCTTTTGCGAATATAGCTCATGGTTGCAATTCAGTTATAGCTACGGATACGGCTTTACGGTTAGCCGATTACGTGGTTACTGAAGCGGGGTTCGGGGCGGATTTAGGGGCTGAGAAATTCTTTAATATAAAGTGTCGTAAAGCAGGTCTTGAACCAGATGCAGTAGTTATAGTTGCTACTGTAAGAGCTTTAAAACAACACGGTGGGGTGTTAGCTAAAGACTTGACAGATGAAAACATTACAGCGGTTGTCAAGGGACTTACAAATTTACACCGCCATGTCACCAATATTAGTAAATTTGGTGTTCCGGTTGTCGTTGCTCTTAATAGATTTATAAGTGATACGGATGAAGAAATTTCTGTGATAAAAGACGATATTAATCTAAAAGGCGTTGATGTTTTAGAATGCAATCATTGGAGTGATGGCTCAGCTGGTATTGAAAATCTAGCGCACAAAGTGGTTGAACTATCTGATAGAAGCGACTGCAAATTTAATACTCTATATCCAGACGATATGGGGCTTTTCGAGAAAATTAATATGATTAGTCAGCAGATTTATGGGGCTAGCGAAGCCATCGCAGACCAGTCAATTCGAGATCGTTTAAAGCGCTGGGAATCAGAGGGTTACGGGCATTTCCCTATATGCATGGCTAAAACCCAATATAGTTTTTCAACAGATCCTAATCTAAAAGGCGCTCCGGATAATCACGTTGTTCCAATCAGAGAAGTTAGATTATCAGCTGGGGCAGAATTCATCGTAGCTATCTGCGGAAAAATTATGACTTTACCGGGACTTCCTAAACTACCTGCCGCTAATAACATAGGACTTGATGAAAACGGATTGGTAAAAGGATTATTCTAAAATTTTTGAATAGGATTAAACATCACCTAGATATTTATTAGTCCAATTATCATACTTTTCATGACGTAAAACTTTTGACATAATCTCATTTGATCCTGAATGAGAAATATTTTTAGGGCTAATTCCTTCCCTCAGTGCTTTAAGTGTTTCGAAAACCGCTCCCACACTTGCAGAAAATGGTATATGTCCTTGTAGTGCTATTTTAACATTTTTGCTAGCAAGGTATTCTCGATCAGAAAGTTCATCACTAGCACCACCAAGCATTATCGGTATATCTATTTGTTCCGAAACTGCATCCAGTTCTGCTTTGGTTTTCATACCAGCGAAGAACATTACATCCACACCAACGTTTTGATAAGCAATAGCTCGAGAAATTGTATCTTCTAAGCCGGTTATTGCTGGCGCACTAGTTCGTCCCATTATAACAAGATTCGGATCAAAACGGGCTTCTAGTGCTGCCTGCATTTTTCCTATGCCTTCTTCAATAGGTATAAGACGGCGGCTGTTACCTCTACCGTAAGCCGGGGGTAGCTCGGTATCCTCTATCGTAAGAGCAGAGACACCGGCATTTTCTAGTGCTTCTACGGTTCTCATAACATTTAAGGCATTTCCATATCCATGATCAGCATCAACTATAATAGGCAAATCTCCAGCCCTACAGATTCTATGTGTTTGATCAGCAAATTCTGTTAATGTTAACATAACGATATCTGGGGCTCCCAGAACGGTCATTGAAGCGATTGACCCTGCAAACATTCCGGATTCAAAACCCAGATCCTCGGCTATTCTAGCTGAAATAGGGTCGTATACTGAGCCTGGGTGAACACATGAATTTTCAGATAATAGTTTACGGAATTTATCACGGCGGTTAGTCCAGCGCATTTTGTCTATCTTTCTATGATATTTGCTGTTTTTATATGATTTAATTAGTATTTTATAGCGAGCAAGTTATAAATGAATTTGAACAGGGAGGTCCATTAGCAACCTCCATTTTCTTTAAATTTAGATCGATAACAAATGCAGCATTCGTCATAGTTTGCTTTGCCTCAGAAATATTTTTGTCAGGATGTCTACATATGGCATTAGGGAGTCCAAAATGGTCAGCTAAAGCTTTTTGGCATTTTTCTATATCTAAACTTCCTATTTCTTTTCGTAGTAACTTATCTAATCTATTAGCTCTATATAGTGTACTGGAAGAAATTTTTTCCATTTGTGAGGGTCCATGACGTGGATCTAGAAAATGATTTGAATGTGTGATTAATCCTTCGGATGGATAGTGATAAGAAACATTGTTAGGGCTTGTTTCTAAGTCAATAATTTCACCATCAGCATGTCCTATCATGAAATTAGCAGAGCAAACTCTTCTGGAGGATATTACTGCATTTAGAGCCAATTCATAGGTTTGGGCCTCCAGTATTTCTCGGCAACGCATATGGAAGGGCTTTTCGTATTCATTTAAGCCATCGTGGTCAGAAACTAAGCCATTTTCGACTAGGCCTATCCCGTATTCGTTAACACCCATTTTTCCGCCAACAATACCTGCTTCGGTATAACAAATTAAGTTGGTTCCGTTTGATCGGCAAATTTTAAGGACTGCGCAAGATCCATGCACCCCGGCAAGCCAATCCCAGTTCTGTCCAATGATAGTATGACCGTTTTTAGTTGCTTCCGGTAAAATACCAAAGGTTGAGCAACCATCCGCTTCTTCAGCTAGTTTGCTACGGTCTTTAATATTTGCTTCTTTTCCAAATAAACCGAAAGTGATTTCGTAGCGAGCATTAAGCATTGCAATATCACCGAGAGATATGTTGGCTCCTTCAGATATACCTCTCATTTCTTCTGAATATTCAAAATTATGCATTGCTATAACATCAATCCAGGCGGCGCCTTCCTTTCGTGCAGAGCTTTCATCAAGACCACTTGCCGCAAAACGGTTAATATAGGTCGTTATGTTCATACCAATTTGGGTTTTTAGCTCACGTCCATGGATGAGTCCTCGTTCGAATGGATCATCGCCGAGTTCTAAAATAGGCAAAATAGTCATATTTTTCTTTCATATATTAAGATCTTTGTGAGAAATTATAACATAGTCACTTAGTTATTTAAAATTTAGTTAGAGGCACCCATACGTGATTTTTTGCACTTTCAAAACTGGCTTCTGCCAGTTGTAAGTCTCTTATACCTTCACTTAGATCTGATTTAAAAGGGACGTCAGCTACCACACTTCGAATAAAATCTTCCCAACCAACCCGATAAGGGTTCATATAAGGTGAAGTATCAATAATTTCTTTCCAGTCTTGAAAGTAACCTGTGCCGTCTTTACCCTTATTGGCATTTTTACCAAGATCAAAACCCGTTACTTTTGGTGTTTCTGAATCGGATTGCACCCAACAACGTCTCAGCCCTGCGACCGCCGATCCTTTTGTTCCATCTACTTGCAGGGTTACAAGATCATCTCTACGTACCCTTGTTGCCCATGAACTCAAAATGGATCCGTGTGCACCATTTTCCAGCTCGACTAGAGTTGTTGAGCTATCCTCAACATCCACAACGAACTGATTACCCTTTTCGTCAATTCTTTCTGGTTGAGAGGTCCAGGCTGTGCTAGCTATTTGACGAATTGGCCCTAACATATTTTCAATTACATACCGCCAGTGAGGATGCATGTCAGATAAAATACCTCCACCGGTGCTGTTTTTATAATTCCAGCTAGGCCGTTGAGATTGAATTATTTTGCCGTCAAATACCCACCACCCGAACTCTAAACGGAAACTACAAATACGGCCAATGAAACCAGTTTCTATAAGATTGGATAATTTTTTGAATCCTGGTAAATATAATTTATCTTCTACAGCACCATGTTTAATATTTGCAGCTTTGGCTTGACTAAGTAATTCTAAACCATCTGATACTTTTGAAGCCACTGGTTTTTCGGTATAGATGTGCTTGCCAGAATTTATTGCTTTACTTAGTGTATCAAAACGCTGACTAGTAGCTGCGCCATCAAAAAAAACAGGGTAAGAATCATCAGCTAATGCACTATCAAGGTTAGTAGTCCATATCAAATTATTGTTAGTTTTAGAAATCTCTTTTAAACGTTTCTCATTACGACCTACTAGGAGTATTCTGGGTGTTACAGTAGTGTTATTTATTTTTATGCCACCTTCTTCGAGTATAGGAACTAAAGCGTTGCTAAGATGCTGGGTAGAAGTAATTCTCCCTGTTGCTCCATGAAGAATAATACCCAAGTTTTTTGTAGACATTTTTACCTCCTAGAAACGTAAAATTAATATAATGATTTACTACACTTGATGGCGATTTTACGATACCAATAAGAAAATAATATTATGGAGTTTATTATGCCACGTCACATTGTATGCCTGACTTTCGACTTTGATACACAATCCGGTTTCATATCACGAGGTATGACTACTCAAACGCCTTTATCAAGAGGTGAATTTGGTCATAAGGTAGCATCTGGACGTATATTAAATACTTTAAAAGAAAGATCTCTGAGTTCGACTTGGTTTGTTCCGGGTTTTACTATTGAAAGCCATCCTCGTGAATGTGAAGAAGTTCTAAAGGACGGTCATGAAATTGCACACCATAGCTGGTCTCATATTCCACCCGCAAATCAGACAAGAGATCAAGAAGAGAGTGATATGGTACGTGCTAACCTTGCTATAGAAAAACTATCGGGAAAGAAGGCTAGGGGCTACCGTTCCCCTTCATGGGATTTGAGTGAATCTACTATAGATTTATTGATTAAACATAATTTTACTTATGATAGTAGTCTTATGGGTTCAGATTACGTTCCATATAGAGCCCGTCGTGGTGATACGTTTTCATTGGGTGAGTGTTATCAATACGGTGAAGAAACCTCTTTGGTCGAACTACCAATAAGTTGGTCTCTTGATGATCATCCACATTTTGAATTTTTTCGCACGCCTGATTTTCTAATGCCAGGTCTGAATTCAGCTCGTGTGGTAATGGACAGTTGGTATGATGAGTTCTTATATATGAAAAAATCAGTAAATTGGGGTATTTTGACCTATACAATGCATCCCTATGTTATCGGCAGGGGATTTCGTATGTTAGCCCTTGAGGGATTAATTGACCGTCTAATAGCAGAAGGTGCAGAATTTATGACAATGGAGAATGCAGCTAGAGAAGCTAGGTCTCACTTAGGTTATTAGTTAGAAGCACATATTGGAGGGTCGCCTATACGCTGTCTTGATGTGCCCAGCGTATTTTCGAAGGCCAATGCTATAGCTATAGCAGTTTCTTCTTTACCACTTGGGCATATTATTTGTAGACCAACTGGCATTTCTGAATTGTCTAGTGATACAGGAATTGTAATTGCACAGAGTTTAAGAAGGCTTACTGTATTAGTGTTTCGTACGCAGAAGAAATTAGCTTTAAGATGAACATCGGGGTCTACTATATCTGACATTTTAGGAGGGGTCATTGGTAGGGTTGGTCCGAGTATAGCATGGAGGCCTCCGAAGGCTGCGTTAGCGTCTGTGCTCATCTGTTCTACTGCCTTAATTCGTTTTATATGTTCGCTAGCTGGAAAATTTTCAGCTTCTTTAATACGTATAGCTACTGTCGGATCTAGATCCTTGCGAAAGTCAGACATTTCAGTATTCATGAAGTTTGTAAATTCACCTATATGAAGACCACCCTTTGAAAATATTGTAGTTACTTCATCAAGATGAGGTAGGTTTATCGACGATGTTCTAAGACCTTTATCTACTAGTTCATCAATTGCTTTTTTAACTCCTTCGGATATCCCTGGTTCACAATCGTTAAAATACCAATCACAGACTCCAATGTGAAAATCAGAAAGAGAAGCATTTCTTAGTCGCGATATAAATGATATTGGTTCTTCTCGTATTAATGGGTCAATAGAGCTAAATGAAATGGCTAAGTCTGCGACTGTACGAGTTAACGGACCTGCTGTATCTAATGGGGAGCTAAGTGGAACTATCCCTTTTGTGGACCAACGACCTGCTGTTGGTCTCATACCTACGTTTCCAGTCATTGAGGCGGGAATTCTTACGGATCCTGCCGTATCGCTTCCAATTGCTAACAGGGCTGATTTCTCTCCCAAACTTACTCCTGCACCGGAGCTCGAGCCTCCAGGAGATCTATGGCTGTTAGTATCCCAAGGATTTCGCGGAGCACCCCAATGTTGGTTATAACCCATCCCACCAAATGCGAATTGTACCGTATGGCTTTTTCCTGATATTAGGCCCAGCTGGTTTCGTATTGAATCTACTACCGGTCCTTGTGTTTGCCATTTTTTTGGAAGTTGACGTGGACATCCCGCGAAGGTTGGGTAGCTTGATACTCCAAATAGATCCTTTACAGAGATAGGAATGCCCTGCAATGGACCTAGATCTATACCCGCATTAAAAACTGCATCGGCGGCTACAGCTTGGGCTTTTAATTTTTCTTCATCCCACGTTTTATAGGCGTTTAACTGACTTCCATATCTCTGATGGTTATCTATTGCCCAGTTGGCCATGTCTATTGCTTTTAGATTTTTATTTCGTAATTCATAGAAGGTTTCTTCTAATGAGATATTATCTATATTTGGTTTTCCCACTTTTACATCCCTTATAAATTTAGCTAAAGGTTAACCCACCGTTAACATCGATACATTGACCAGTAATAAATGAAGCCTGGTCAGAGGCCAAGAAGAGAGCAGAGTTTGCTATATCTTTAGGCTTTCCAACGCGTCCTAGAGGAATTGTATTACTAAGTGTGTCTTCTTTCTGAGGTAGCCAGCTTTCTGTCATAGGACTGTGTGTTGGCCCAGGAGCAATAGCATTCACGGTTATACCGTGTATGCCAAGTGCTTTAGCTAAGGATCTAGTAAGTCCTATAACTCCTGCTTTAGATGCAGTATAGGCGATACCACCACCACCATCTACTCCGCCGTGTCTCCAGGCTGAGGATGATAAATTAATTATACGTCCACTTTTTTGTTTTATCATTTGGGGTGCTATAGATCGAGCGCAGTAAAACTCCCCGCTAAGATTAATGTTTAGTACGTTATGCCATTCAGAAATGTCACTATCTAGCCAGCTCTTTTTTTTGGGAGAAAATCCAGCGTTATTAATTAAAATATCTATTTTTTTGAACCTATTTATTACTTGTTCAATTGTGCTTTTCACTTGTTCGTAATTTGATACGTCAAGTAATACGGTGGTCAGACTGTCGTTTTTATCACTGTGTTTAATTTTTAATTTTTCTAAGCGATCGGCATCTATATCGGCGGCTATTACAATAGCTCCTTCAAAGATAAATCTTTCGATAATAGCTGTACCAATTCCACCTGAGGCACCGGTTACAAATGCTACTTGCTTGTGTAAACGCATTAGTTTTCCTTTAATAAGAGTATATCTTAAAATTAGCTATTAATGTATTCAAATAATGTCCTGACTATATATAAAATGGAAGGTAAATAAATATGAAGAGATGTAGAATATCGATAATTATTGAGATGTATAGAAGAGGGAGTGAAAGTATACCTATCTTTTCCCTTGTTAATTATTAAATAATATGGGTAGCGGTAGAATTGGTTTAATTGGATTAGGGAATGCGGGATCCGCTATCGCTAGTGCATTTTCGAATGAACACGTATTAATGGGATACGATATAAATATACGGAGAAAAGAACATTTACTTGTTAGTGGTCATAAATGGGCTGGATCGGTCGCAGAAGTGGCCAATAAAGTAGATGTTGTAATGATCTCTCTACCTACTCTTGAGGCCTCTAAATCTGTTATAGTTGAACTACTTAATTATGAAAAACGACCAAAGATAATTATAGAAACTAGTACTATAGCGCCAAGTGCTGCTCGTCATTTTGGTGAATTATGTGAAACAAAGAATATTGAATTTATTGATGCAGCTATTGGAAGTGGCGTTCAAGCTATAGCGAATAGAGAGATTACCTTTCTTGTCGGTGGTAGCAAGCAAGCAGTGGCAAAAGCAAGGCCAGTATTGGAAGTTATTTCGAAAAAAATTTATCATCTGGGGCCAATCGGAGCTGGTAGCGGAGCCAAGGTAATTAATAACGCAGTAATGCATTCCTTAATGGTTGTACTAATAGAAGCAGGAGCAATGGCTAGAAAGCTTGATATTTCCATAAGTTCTTTGACTGAAATACTAGGTGGAGACGATGGAGTTTCAAGACCTTTAAATCATCGTTTAAATGAGCGTATTCTAAACGATGATTATGATGGAGGTATGTCAGTGATAAATGCTCATAAAGATTCAGTGTTAGCACTAGAAACAGCCAGGGACTGCGATGTTCCTTTGTTTGCTATTGCTGCTTCACATGAGCCATATGAAATTGCTAAGGAAGAAGGGTTGGGCGAACAAGACTACGCAGTGTTAGCTAAACTTTGGGAAAGATGGGGCGCATTTAAGTTTAGGGAAGATTAATAAAGGTCTGAAAACATAATGACGTTATATCAATCATAGCTCTATGAACCAATCATTGTTTTCCAGTTGTGATTTCTGTTTACCTATATAAATGACTGAATAGTCTTTGCTACTTCATATGGTTGATCAAGTTCTGCAAGGTGCCCAGCATTTTTAATAGTTTTTGTGACAGCCTCTCCTTGGATTTCTTGACAGAATTTTTTGATATAGTTTTTAGGTATAATTCTATCACTATCACCTCGAAGAATTAATGTTGGACAGGTTATATGGCCAAGTCTCTTTATTAATCCAGTATTTCCTAGAGGCCAAAATATACGAGCACTGGCTTCCAGTGCTCTTGCTTGTTCAACAGGCCACTCGATAGGGTCCGCATCGTTTGGTTGCGTCTTTAAATCATCCCATAGTTTAGGGTTATGGCACATTAATCCTGCCAATTCATGTGGTCTTTGAGCCCACGGATCTGCCATTGGAAACTCATCACTTGATATACCCCATGGGGAAATTAATGATATATTTTTAACTTCATTTGGCCATAGAGCAGCAACTTCTGCTATCAGGGAACCGCCTGGACCAGAACCAATTAGAGATGTGTTATTTAGCAAGTTAGATTTTTTTAATATATCATGAACAGCAACGATCCAGTCGAGATGATTATCGAAGTTGTTGTGTCCCACGGCTCCAGGAAAACCGGGAATTGCAGGTACAATAACTTCGTTTTTATCTGCTAATAAATCCAGAAAAGGTATCCATTTTGGAAGGCCACCAAAACCTGCAAGGAACCCTATTACTTCGCCTTTTCCTTTACGCCAAACACGACTGGAGCCTCCTGAAATAGAAATTCTTGTGACTGAGGGGGTGTCCATATTTTAGCCATTTCGTATGTGTGTTTGTTAAAAGCCTAAGCTATTTATTCCGCTGCCATAGAGTTATTAATATTATTTGGTAATGCTCGTTTTGACATAGATAATGGTTTTGGCCACCAATGGTTCTCCCATTCAGACCATACGTCAGAAAGTAGAGGCATTACCTTTTCAGCATAGAGTTTAGTATTGTAATTTGCTGTTTTCTTATTCATGTTTCCGTATTGAAGGAGTAACATTAACTGTCCAAAGTGCAGATCATGTACAATTTCTCTTAGCTGTTCTGCTACCTGATCTGGGGATCCAATGATAACGTATCCGTTTTCCACGATAGAGTCGAATTCTCTTGCGTTTTTATTAAATCCATTCTTTCTTACTTCATTTATTGATTGGGCTTTTTGTATTCCGGGCAATGCACTCGTGTTTGAAACATCATCTGGACCTCCAGAAGCTGCAGTTGAAATTTGACTTTTTACACCAGCACGTTGAGTAGCTTCGGTAACGTATCCAGGAGGGTTAGCATATCTGGCGCTAACTCTAAGACAACGGTCATAAAAATATTCAGCAGGCTCTGCATATAGCTCTCGTGCCATAGATTCGGTTTCTGCTACTCCAACAAATTGCAAAAACCCAGCACGGTACGGATTTCGGTCTTTACCAAGTCTATCCATTTCTTCCCAAAAACCATTCATCGTGGCTTTTGCAGCTTGGTAACCATAGTAAGAAAGATAACAATAAACATAATCCATTTCTGCACACCACCGCCATGTTTCAATAGAACCACCTCCCGGAACCCATATTGGTGGATGTGGTTTTTGTAACGGTCGAGGCCATATATTTACGTAACGTTGCTGATTAAAACGCCCGTTGAAAGAAAATGTATCGGTTTCCGTCCAGGCTTTTTTAATAAAATCATGGGCTTCAGCGTAGCGTTCACGTAGTTGTGATGGATTTTGACCATACGCGTAGCAAGTATCCATTGGTGAACCTACTGGAAACCCTGCAATTAAGCGTCCTCCAGAGATGCAGTCTATCATTGCCATTTCTTCTGCAACGCGAGTTGGAGGGTTATAAAGAGCAATGGAATTACCGAGTACGCACAGAGCTGTTTTAGGATTTGCCCTTCTAGCTAGAGAGGCTAACATTAGGTTTGGCGATGGCATCAATCCATACCCGTTTGAGTGATGCTCATTAACACATATAGCATCGAATCCCATGTCTGCTGCAAATTCCATCTCATCGAGATGGTCATTATACATGTGATGAGCTCGTTCTGGATCAAATAATTTAGAATCTATATCAACCCAAATTGACTCGTGATTATCCCTAAAGTCTTCGGGTAGTTCTGTGTACGGCATTAGGTGAAACCAGCAGTGTTTCATGATATTTCTCCGCGAATTATTCGTTTTCTAATAGTATATAACGAAATCTAATAGTGTATAACGAAGTTACTAAACTGAAACAAAAATATATTTTATTGGTTAGTGGGTAAGTTTAAGGTAAATACTTAAATGACTCAATGGTCGAAAACAATTGCTATTGTATATATCGGTAAGCTTTAAAGACTAAATAGTATAAGTAAACTAATTTTTTAAATCCTACATCTTAAGATAAAAAATATTATATATTAATTAAAGAAAATGAAATAAGTTTCAGATTTTGTTTAATTTTCTCTCTAGTTTTTTAATAAAGATATGGATGAAATACATTTAATTGCGGCCATTTGTATTGGCCTGCGATTTATTAAATTACGATATTATAATTCGGAGAATATAAATTATGAAACTTTATCATGCTGCAGCATCCCCTTACGCACGTAAAGCCAGGATAACGTTGAGGGAAGTGGAAATTTTAGAATTAGTTGAGGAGATAGAAGTTGCTCCGTGGACAGATCCGGAAGGGTATCGAGATATAACTCCATTAGGGAAGGTGCCTGCGCTAGAAATAGATGATGGTCCTAATTTATTTCAGTCAGTGGTTATCTGCGAGTATTTAGCCTCTAAAAATTCACAGATAAATCTATACCCCATTGAAGGCGGACTAAGATGGACTAACTTGAGGCAAGTGGCAGCTGCTGATGGGATTTTAGATGCCTTAGTTGGTGTACGTGTTGAAAAACTTTTTCATGAATCCGAGATGCAATCTAAGAAATTTATTCAAAGACAAGAGCTAACAGTAGAAAAATCCTTAGATTTACTTGAAGAAAATGCATTGGAGCTTGAGGTGCCAATTAATGCAGGTCAAATTGCTTTAGCGTCTTCCCTTGGATATATAGATTTTCGATTTAGTGAAAATAATTGGCGTTTGAATAGACCTAGTTTAACCAATTGGTTTGAAACATTTTGTCAACGAGATTCGATGAAAAATACCGTGCCTGACTAGTTAAGTGCATGTTAATTTTATAAAGACTGTTAGTAGTAAATTGGAGATTAAAAATGGCTAAGACTTTAATACGTAGACCTAAAAACAAAAAGAAAGATGGGTCTTGGAGTGAAGTCAGAGAGGGAATGCGTATTGAT